>FLNZ01002536.1_pt1 | contig 35288 bp, 51 predicted proteins | sample 1140391 | NCBI WGS metagenome assembly FLNZ01 (sample SAMEA3878171, study PRJEB12797) | bioreactor metagenome | biome: Moose rumen | place: Sweden | collected 2011-10 | reverse complement strand
ATCGGCAACAATGGACAGATCTGCAACAATGCTGAGAGGGTGTATGTGGACAAGGCTGTCAAGAAAGAGTTCACAGAAATCCTCGTGAAGAAAATGGAGGCCGTGAAGGTGGGTGACCCATGCAAGGACGACAGCGTCGACATGGGACCTCTCGTGGAGAAACGCGCGCTCGAGAGCGTGGAGGCAAAAGTGGCCAACGCTATCAAGCAAGGCGCCAAACTGCTTTGTGGAGGTAAGAGAGTAGGGGAGAAAGGCTATTTCTATGCCGCTACCGTTCTCGATGACTGCAAGCAGGATTTCGACATCGTGCACGAGGAAACTTTCGGTCCGGTGATACCTCTCGTGGAGTTCGACAATATCGACCAGGCTATCGCATGGGCCAACGACGTGGAATACGGCTTGGCATCTTCTGTCTTCACACACGACATCGACACTGCCGCAAAGGTATGCCGCGAACTGGAGTTCGGCGAGGTATATATCAACCGTGAGCACTTCGAGGCTATGCAGGGATTCCACGCAGGCATGAAGAAGAGCGGTATCGGTGGCGCCGACGGCAAGCATGGTGTCGAGGAATACCTCGTCACAAAGGTTGTCTATATGGACACACACTATGAGTAAACCGTTTTCATCGCGTGTACATACACGTAAACGGTAAACCAATAAGAAATAAGGAGCGTGTCAAAACATCTGACACGCTCCTTGTCGCTTCGGTACGTATGCGGCTCCCTCTACAGACCTCTTGACTTGTAGACGATGTCCTTGGCGTTGTTGATTTCCTGTATCTTCTTCTCTGCGGCTTTCCTTACGTCCTCGCCAAGTGTGGCAACGCGATCGGGGTGATGTTTCAAGGCCAGTTTGCGATAGGCCGATTTCACCTCGTCGTCTGTGGCGTCGGGAGAGACACCCAGCACTTTGTAGGCTTTTTCAAGATTGCCGGGAGATGTGTCGGAACTGCTACTGCTACTGTTGTTGTCAAGATTCAACAGCGACTCAATATCCATCTGTTGGATGCGCATGAAGCGGCCTATATCATAGAGAGCGGTCCTCTCTGACGGATCTACACGGCCATCGGCTTTGGCGATGATGACCAGGAAATTCATCAGCTGCAGACGCTCGCTATAGGTGAGATTCGAAGCTATCTGTATGCAGACCTTGCGGATTTCTTCCTTGTATGCGAATGGGTTATTCGCGTCCATCTTTTTTGCCTCTTCGAACAGTCTGAGTAAGATTTCATTGCCTTGCTGGGCTGCCTCCTCACCAAAGTTCGTCCGAAGGAAATTCCGCACATATTCCATCTCGGAATGCATGATCTTGCCATCGGCGCGGATGATGTACGATGCAAGCACCAGCATGGAGAAAAGGAAACTGTTGCGGCGCCCCTCATCGGTCGTACCGCTGGTATAATTGTCATAATTGGAGTTTGGTATCTCCTGAGGCTGTTCTGAAAAACCATCTATGATGCTTCCAAGAAAATAACCTAAGAAAGCACCAAGGGGAGGGGCGAGAATAAACCCTAAAACTCCACCAATCCATTTAAATATTCCCATCGTTGATATATTTTATTGTCAGAATATTGTAAAATATCTTTATTGTTGAAATATTGATAAAATGTTAAATATTTTCGTATTTCGGAATGTCCTGTAGAAAAATGTAGTTTTGGTGCTCATAATCCATCTTGCAGCAGATATGCCGCATGCCGTTGCTTACTATCAGATAATCCACATGCAACAGCAGGTTGTAGACAGAAATCTGGTCGAAGACCTTTTGTGTCAGTGGGATAGTGGGTGCCTTGTATTCAATGATCATACGAGGTTGGGCTTGATGACCATATAGGATGCTGTCACAGCGCAGACGCTTCTGTCCAATCTGAAGCTCCACTTCATTGGCAATCATCGCCGGGGGATAACCAAGACAGGTGATAAGGTAGTGGACAAAATGCTGGCGCACCCATTCCTCAGGGGTGAGCATCACATATTTCCGGCGCAGTGCGTCGAAAATATAGGTCTTCTCGTTTTCCACCTTCGTCTTCACAGAAAATGGAGGTAGATTAAGTGGTGTCATCGGTCCTTTCCTCTCCTTTTTATATGATGGGTTTGTTCACAGGTTTGTTCACAGGTTTGTTCATCTTGGAAAAGGCAGGCATCATCGCGACATAAAAAATGAACGGATTCATTTTGTTCTGCGCTGGATTTGCACTATCTTTGTACTCAAAATGCAAAGATAGTGCAAATCCAGCGCAGAACAAAAAAGTAGAATCTTTTTTTCTGCCAGAATTCGGACTACACCTATTTATATATATTATGGCTGCTGAAAAACATTCTTATGACAGTATCATGCGTGACCTCAAGGAACGTAAGTTTCAACCCGTGTATATCATCATGGGGGAGGAGGCATACTATATCGACAAATTGTCTGACTATATAGAGCAAAATGTGCTCGCTCCAGAAGAACGAGACTTCAACCAGACCATTGTCTATGGCACTGACACCAACATCGCGCAGGTGATGGATATGGCAAGGAGGTTTCCCATGATGGCTGAGCGACAGGTGGTCATGGTGAAAGAGGCACAAAACATGAGGTCATGGGATAAGTTCGACAGCTACCTGAAAAATCCGCAGCCCACCACCGTGCTGGTCATCTGTTACAAGAATGGTACAATCGACTCACGAAAAGCATTCATGAGATTGGCAGCAGAAGTGGGGGTGGTGTTCAACAGTCAAAAAAAACGGGACCGTGAACTGCCTTCCTTCATCGAAGGCTATGCCAGGGAGCACAATGCCAATATCGAACATAAGGCTACACAGATGATCGCCGACTTCGTGGGGACAGACCTTGCACGACTGGCATCTGAAATCGACAAAGTGCTGATCTCACTTCCTGACAATGACCGGAGGATAACACCGGAGATTGTGGAAAGCAAAATCGGTATCAGCAAAGATTATAACTTCTTCGAACTACGTGACGCCATCGTCAGCCACGACATCACAAAGGCAAACAGGATTGTGAAATATATTGACAATAACCCCAAAACCGTATCCCTCTACTCTTTCCTGCCACAACTCTTCAAGTATTTCCAAAACCTGATGATCGCACATTTCGCCAAGGACAAAAGCGATAGGGGCATCGCTTCTGAACTCGGACTTGGTTCTCCGTGGAGCGCTAAATTCTATACAGAGGGTATGAGATATTACAATGCTGTCAAGACAATGGCCATCATAAGAAAAATAAGAGTGACAGATGCTAAAAGTAAAGGTATAAATAACCCAAATACCTCGCCTGGAGACCTCATGAAAGAACTGATTTATTTCATTTTTTATTGATTTTGACAAGAAAAACGCATTTTTCGATGCTGGATTACACCTCACTCACGAGGTGTTTTTTTATGCTTAATCTATTGGAAAACAACAAAATGCCCCTCTTTTTACCCCTTCAAAACTGCGATTTTTGAACTTTTTTCAGGCATCGGTTGGGAAAAAACGAAAAATGACGATTTTTCGTCTTTTTCTATAGTGCCCACCAAACGCTTAGTGTTTTTTAACGTTTACAAAATAAAACAAACAGTCAGAATGTTTACAATTCAAAAGCATAAACTACAATTCAAAATTTACAAAACGAAAACACAACAAGCAATATTTACATTTCCATAAACCGTTTACAAAACCAAAAAGGTTATATACACAAATGTATATGTATAAATATACAAATATTCATTTTGTTTGTAAAGTACATAAACCCAGTGTGTTATAAAAATTTTCAAAAGTGTTTTCTATGATTATTCAAGCCTTTTTGTCGAAAAATGCCTTTTTTGCCCTAAAATTCACAAAACTGATCGCAAATAACAGTTTATCAGCCAGCAACTTGGTATAAAATCGATAAAGTTTGGAATCGTAAAGATTTAATGCCTAAAATTTACATTTATAAATCCAATCCAAGTTCGGAGATTTACTAATGTAAAACCATGGATTTTCTAAATTTTAAAATTTTGAATTCAAATTTGAAAATTTTTCCAAAAATATTTGGAAGTTTCAAAAAAATGCTTTACCTTTGTAAAATCTTAGTGAAATGAGGCGATTTTCGCCTGTTATCCACAATACCCAGCGTATGAAAGACAGGATAAAGCTTATCATGGAGTCACAACATATGACCCAGCAGACCTTCTCACAGTTCCTTGGAATATCATCGGCTGCGCTCAGTAGTATATTCAACGGACGTACGAGACCTACTATCAATACTGTAGAGGCCATACATCAGAAGATACCTACTATTAGTATACCATGGTTGATGTTTGGTACCGGCAATATGTATAATGATGAGGACTCTAACAATGTTGAACCTGCCAAGAGCCAAGTCGCAGAACAGCAGGAACTTGATTTCGACGCATCACTATCCAACCTCCCCTCCCCTAACAAGGGCAAGAAAGGACTGTACAATAAGGCACAGACGAAAGTGGTGAAGTCTTCAGAGGTAAAATTTTTAGACAGATTCAGACGAGAAATCACTGAAATCAGGGTATATTTCGACGATCAGACCTACGAGACGTTTGTACCCGGCAAAAGCAAGTAATACACATATTCTATTAATATACATTTCCAATCAATCAATTATTTATTCGACGTAGGCTATGAATGAAGAAAGCCATTAACGTCATGTTTTCATTACGGATAACATTTCTTAAAAACATCGGGCGTCACAGGGTTTAGTGATAAACTATAGGTGAATGCCCGAAGTTTTTTTATGGCCTAATGCCACCGTAATACAATATTTTTCATTATCTTCGCATCCTAATAACAGAGGTGGACAGATGACTCCATACAGAGCGGGCATGGTTTCCACGTTTTGCGGCACTTCCACCCTCGAATAACATGTACGATCAGAATGAAGAAACACATTGTAGATCTTAGAGTGGTTGCGGCGGAACATATCACCGAGAAATATGTCCTCCTGCGACTCACCGCTGACCGGGAACTCCCAGAGATGATGCCTGGACAGTTTGCAGAACTGCGAGTAGACGATGCTCCCACTACTTTTTTGCGCCGACCCATCTCCATCAACTTTGTCGACAGACAGAAAAATGAACTATGGCTGCTCATCGCTGCTGTCGGTGATGGCACAATCCGCTTGAACAAATTGCGAATGGGAGATTTTCTCAACTGCGTGATACCCCTGGGTAACGGATTTTCCATGCCGGAGAAAACTACCGAACGCACACTGCTCGTTGGCGGTGGCGTAGGGGTGGCGCCTTTGCTCTACCTGGGTGACTGTTTGCGGAAAATGGGATGCCAACCCACTTTCCTGTTGGGGGCGCGCAGAGAACAAGACCTGTTGGAGAGGGAGTATTTTGAGCGAATCGGAAGGGTGCTTGTCACCACAGAGGATGGCTCCTGTGGCGAAAAAGGCTTTGTCACAAACCATTCCATCCTGGAGAGAGAGCATTTCGACCGTATCTATACCTGTGGTCCAAAGCCTATGATGATGGCGGTGGCCAAGTATGCCAAAAACAATCAGATCTTCTGTGAGGTGTCGCTTGAAAACAAGATGGCATGCGGACTTGGGGCTTGCCTCTGTTGTGTGGAGAAGACAACAGACGGAAATGTATGTGTATGTACAGAAGGACCAGTGTTAAATATTTTCAAATTATTATGGCCCATCTAAATGTAAAAATTAATGACTTGTCCCTGAAGAATCCTGTCATGACAGCTTCGGGGACCTTCGGCTACGGACTGGAGTTTGCCGATTTCATCGACCTCAGCCAATTGGGAGGGATTATTGTCAAGGGTACGACCCTCCATGCTCGTGAGGGTAATGACTATCCGCGGATGGCAGAGACTGCGTCGGGGATGCTCAATTGTGTGGGACTTCAGAACAAGGGCGTAGACTTTTTCTGCCAAAAAATCTATCCCACCATCAAGGATATCGGCACGCATGTCATTGTGAATGTCAGCGGGTCGTCGCCGGAGGATTATGCGGAATGTGCCGCGCGCATCGACGCTTTGGAGCAAATTCCGGCTATCGAACTGAACATCTCCTGCCCTAATGTGAAGCAGGGAGGGATGGCTTTCGGGGTGACTACCCGGGGGGCCGCTTCCGTCGTCAGAGAGGTGAGAAAGCGCTATCACAAGACATTGATCGTGAAGTTGTCACCCAATGTGACAAACATTGCTGATATCGCGCGGGCATGTGAGGCGGAGGGTGCCGACAGCGTCTCGCTCATCAATACGTTGATGGGTATGGCAGTGGATATCGAACATAGGAAACCGCTGCTCAGCATTGCCACAGGTGGCCTCAGCGGACCCGCGGTGAAGCCTGTCGCCCTGCGAATGGTATGGCAGGTGGCAAAGGCTGTGAAAATACCTGTGGTGGGGCTGGGAGGCATCTGCACAGCCACTGATGCCATCGAGTTCCTCATGGTGGGGGCTACGGCGATAGAAGTGGGCACGGCCAATTTCCTCGACCCTGCCGTCACCGTCAAAATCCGCGATGGCATCAACGAATGGCTCGACAATCATGGCTGCAAAAGTGTACAGGAGATTATCGGGGTCATTTGACATACACAGGGTATGTCCCTACAGCTGACCATTTCCTGAAGTGCACTCAATTCAGCATCTCCAATATCCCCCATCATCAAAAAAGTGAGGGCGGCAACACGCCGCCCTCAACCAACACAAAAACTAAACTAGACTTAGTATGTGATTTCGGGCTTTCTCTATTGACTTTCAATATGATGTCAGGATGAAACTTTTTTCATCCGACAACTTTTCGTTCGAATAAGCCCCATTTTCGGCCGTTTCCAAGCCCGTTTCACTCCTGCGTATCACCGGGCAAATCGCCAACGAAAAAGGGGCCGCAGTGGTCGAATCTGCACTCTGAAAAAATTTTCACCTCTGGCTTCCGCCGTTTTTTAAAATCTCGATTTCAAGTTCCTTCTCCCGTCGAAGAAGCGCAAGCTCACGTTCCATAAGCGAGTGCTCAAGGTCGCACAGCTGCTTCTGGCGTTCCTGGATCTCTTTGTCGCGGGCGGCGATACTGGCCAGCATCTCGGTCACCTTGTCCTCCCGGTTGGCGAGCATGGTCTCTCTCTTTTCGACACGCTGCGCCCTCTCCTCCAGTTCCTTGAGTTTGGACTGAATCGCATCGCTCGCCATATAGGCCCTGACGGCGTTCTCCACCATTTCCTCCACCGACACGTCCATCGGCTCACCTGGCGTGAGGAACAGAGAGCCGTCCCCGGTGTAGAGGTAGTTGGCGTTCACTTGCGGCCATTCCTTGCAGACCGCCTTCACAATCTCGGGGTGGAACTTCTTCACCCTTCCCCGCTGTAGGTCGAAGATCCTCTGGTAGCCTACGCCTATGCGCTTGGCGAAGGTCGGAGCGTTCAGTCCGACGGCCTTCAGCAGCTCGTCTATAATCTTCGTTGCGTCCGTGGTAAAATTCTTTTCACTCATTTTTTTCGCATTTTGCCCGCTGGTTGCAGGATTGATTAAATAATGTTAAAACGATTATATTTGATTATATACTCGCTTGCGACGTCTGTAAAAATGATTATCTTTGCAGATGTAAACAACAACAACTATTCGCAAAATTAAGCATTTTGCCCGAATTACGCAAATAAGAATTGTACCAAAAAGTAACAAATTTACGACAAATGCCAACATTTGTTTGTATACCATGCAAGCAGTTGGGCAGAACAAAAAGGAGAAAACAACATGGAAGAATTAGTGACCAAGAAGCCCATCACCAAGGCCATACGGAAGCTGGCCGTTGGTGAGTCGTGCCTGTTCCCCCTGGAGCAGCGCCCCAGCGTCCTTATCATCTGCAGCCGGTACGCGAAGGCCAACCTGCGTATCGGCTGGGACTACGAAATCATTGACCGCCTGTCGAGTTTCGAGGTGGAGGTTAAGCGCACACGATGATGAAGAACCTCAGCCCCACCGAGTTGAAAATCGCCGAGTGCTACTGCAGGGGGATGATAGACAAGGAGGTCGCCGAGGAAGTTGGGAAGCCGATATGGACAGTCCGCACGCACAAGAAGCGCATCTACGGAAAGCTGGGCATATCATCCACGCACGAGCTGGTGCTGTGGATGGTCTGCAGGTTCGTGGGCGCCAGATGGGACGCCGGCGAGGTGCGAAGGCGCGGGCTGAGCGCAATCCTGATGCTCATCCTCCTGTTCCAGCAGCTCCCTGCTTGCGAAGAGGCGAGGCGAGCGGGGAGCCAGAGGCTCTTCGCAGAGACCAGAAGCACAATCGTCTTCAGCCGGCGACAGGAGACCTCTTCCTGGTAGGAAACAACCAGTTCGGGCGCTCCGAGTGCGAGATCAGGTTCAAAAGCCTCCTCCTGCGGCTTCGCGGCCTTGACATCAGCCGCACGGTGGCCGTGAAAATCGTCGGCGGAGAGAAGCGCCTCGACAGGCTCGTCAGCCAAGGGAAGCTGCATGTGAGGAAAAGGAACGGGGCGGCCAACACGATGTGGCGTTTCGACGCCGCAGAGGTCATCCAGTATGTCAAGCCGAGCAAACTGCTCCTCTTGTGACAGCGCATCCGGCATGGCGAAAGTATAATCAAACGTGCATAAAATATAATCAATTATACTTGTTTGAATGATAGTAAATGACTATATTTGCAAGTGCAATATGCAAGTAAGTATTAATCTCTAAATTCAAAAACAACATGAGTCTATTCAAGAAATCCTCCGAGCTGACGGAGAAGAAAACCATCAGCATCATGATTTACGGCCAGCCTGGCTCTGGCAAGTCGAGCATGGCTGTCAGTGCGCCGGGTCCAGTCGTAGTGTTTGACTTTGACGGCGGCATCCGTCGTGTGAACGCCGCCCATAGGGCCGAGACCATCACCGTTGAGATTACCGAGTGGAAGGACGTGGAGGAAGCCATGAAGAGCGAGGAGATGGCGCAGTTCAAGACTATCGTCATCGACACCGCCGGAAAGATGCTGTCTTACATGGACAAGTACATCATCGCAAAGAGCCGTGACAAGAACCCTGTGCGCAGCTTGACCCTCAACGAATACGGCATCCGCAAGACGATGTTCAACAACTTCGTCCAGCAGTCCATGACGATGGGCAAGAACGTTATCTTCGTCGCTCACGACCGTGAGGAAAAAGACGGGGAGATACGCAAGGTGCGCCCCGAGATAGGCGGCTCCTCCGCCGGCGACCTCATCAAGGAACTCGACCTGGTGGGTTATCTGGAGCTTATCGGCAACGAGCGTGTCATATCGTTCACTCCATGCGAGCGCTTCTATGCGAAGAACGCCTGCAACCTTCCTCCGGCTTTCAAGGTGCCGGTCATCCTCGACGACCACGGCAATATGATGAAAGACAGCCGAGGGAGGGTCATCAGGAACACCTTCCTCACGGACATCATCAAGACCTACATGATGTCGCAGTCAGAGCGGATGGAGAAGCTGTCGATGTACGATACCCTGAAGGAAATCATCAACGACAAGATCGCCACGGTGACCGACGCCGATTCCGCCAACGAAATAGCCGACGACCTTGCCTCGCTGGAGGTCATCTTTGACAGTGAGTTGTACGGCAAGCAGCGTCTCTACGGCAAGTGTGTCAGCCTGGGGCTGAAGTGGAACAAGTTAACCTCAAAGTACGAGTCATGCGAAAAGAAGGAAAGCAAGAGGCCGGAAGCGGCGCAGGAAACGGAAGGAGCACGGGAGGCACAATAGCTTACCGTATCTACCCGTCACTCCTTGACAAGCTGCAGGACTACCTCGACGCGGAGAAGATTTACGATGGCCCGTACAACAAGAACTCTTACACGGGCGAGTACAAACTGTCCTTCGAAGAGGTCGTAGCCCATCAGAAAGTCGAATTGCTGAACGCCATCAACCGTGTGCGCCACCACAGAGAGTCGGCAGACAAGGGGACTGTCTTTAACGAGCTTGTGGACTGCCTCCACCAGCGCAGGAACACAGCCAGGAGCGACATGGTGTTCAAGACTTTCCAAAGGCATGGAGTGATTGCTGCGAGGATGAAGAACGAGTCCCTCCCCGACGAGGTGTTCCTCTTCGACCTTGAGGCCTGCATGAGCGCAAGGGATTTCTTCAAGGGTGCGACCGTCCAGCAGTTCGTCCGGGCGGTCCTCCCTACCCGATACGGTGGCGTTGAGCTGTACGGATACGTGGATGAGATACTGAGGGATGTCGTCTACGATCTCAAGACGACGGGCAACTACATGTTCGGCAAGTTCGAGCAGCACTGGCAGAGGTACGTGTACCCCTGGGCTCTCATAGAGTCTGGCATGATGAAGGAGATTTCGGCTTTCGAGTACAGCGTGTGCAAGTGGAAGACGAGGAAGGTACCTGCCCTCAACCTCCAGCGTGGGGATCCCCTGTACGAGTTCATCGTGAGGGAGCCGTATTGGTACGACCCCGTTTCAAACCAGCGGGTGGAAGTGACGGAGGGAGCCAGCACGGACGGCCTGAAGTCTTTCTGGCCCGAATATATCGCCCCGAAGGTGGATTCCTACGACTACTATCCGGAGTACTACATCTACGACCACGCGGATGCCACGGCGAGGCTGACGTACATCGTGGAGAGCTTCGTCGAGTTCCTGGAGGCCAACAGGGACGAAATCACAGACAAGAAGATATTCAACGAGGCTTAGGTGCCCCGTCAAATCCATTTAATCCATTTACAAAACATCAAAAAGCATGGCATTCAAGATTCCGGGTACGAACATACCCATCCTCGGGGGCGTGCAGAGGCTGCAGCCCATCCCCTTCCTTGAGCTTGTCGGCAACCTGGTGCAGATCATCCGGGTCAAGATTACCGGCAAGAACAAGAACTCCTTCCTCTACATCGCCTGTGACGGCAAGACCACGACGCACGGACGTGCGGGCCAGGAGGAAGACCTCATCGTCGGGGTCATCAGCGTCCTTGAGAGCGACGAGACGATGAGGAACTACGTTTTGAACTATTACAAGCAAAAGGAACTTAAAGCAAAGGAAAATGAAACAAAGTGAAGAGAATCCGCAGGAGCGGCAGATGGAAGAGCAGGCGGCCTCTCCCATGGAGTATTCCGCCGACATGCTGCTCGGCATGAGCAGGGACGAGAGAGATGCTTTCTTCGAGGAGCATGGCAAGGGTCTGCAGGACATTTGCTATGACAAGGCCCTGACGGAGGAGCAGCTCAACGAGAAAAAGGACGTGTTGTACAACCTAACGGTCGACCTTACCGACACCAAGGAGGAGAAGGCCGACGTGATGAAGGACTTCAGCGACCGCATCAAGAGCCTGGAGACGCAGATAGCATCCGTGACGAAGCTCATCCGCAAGGGCACCACCGACGTGTATGAGAAATGCGTGAAGGTGCTGGATGCCAAGAACCGCAAGGTCTATTTCTTCGCCACCGACACCGGGCAGTGCGCGAAGATAAGGGACACATGCGATGATGACTTCCAGCAAGTGTTCCCCTTCGAGACGGTGTACGGAGCCACGGACTCCGAGGGTGAGGAAGTGGAGTTCGTCGTCAACCGCTGCGGAGGGCTTCCTGAACCCGGCGACGAGGTGAAGAACGCCGACGGCGAGTACGAGCTGGAGGACGGCTCCGTCGTGACCGTCGCGGACAGCCACATCACTGGCATCGTCAAGGATGACTACGAGGAGAATCCTGCCGACGAGCCTGTCGAAGAGGACGGCGAGGATGACGAGGCCATTCCAAGAGGCAATGAATAACCACGTGAGGACGTGCGGGGGTTTGAGTTCCTTCGCACGTCCGTTTATTCTTAACAATCGTGAACCATGGTTTACAAATTGCGAGACTACCAGGCGGAGGCCAGTGACGCAGCTGTGCGGTTCTTCTCGGTGAAAAGCAAGAACCACGGCATCGAGGTGCTGCCGACCGGCTCGGGAAAGAGCCTCATCATCGCCGACATTGCGCACCGGCTGGAGGGTGACACCATCGTCCTCCAGCCCAATCGGGAGATACTGGAGCAGAACTACAAGAAGATGTGCTCCTACGGCGTGGAGGACTGCGCCATATTCTCCGCATCGTTCAACAAGAAGGACATCGGCCGCATTACCTTCGCCACAATCGGGAGCGTGGCCAACCAGATGGACAGGTTCGCCCACTTTCAGAACGTCATCATCGACGAGTGCCACTGGGTCAACCCGAAGGGAGGGCAATACATCGACTTCATCAAGGCGGCGGACCGCAAGGTGCTGGGACTGACGGCCACCCCCTACCGACTCGCCTCCACGAGCCAGCCCGTGAAGGACGAGAAGGGGAAGGTGCAGACGGATCTCTTCGGCGACCCGGTGATGGAGCGCGGTGCCATCCTCCGCTTCATCACGAGGACAAACCCGAAGGTGTTCAAGGATGTCATCTACCTTTGCCAGGTGGGCGACCTACTGAAGCGTGGCTATCTGGCCAAGCTGAAATACTACGACGTCACCCCCGGATGCTTCCTTCAGAAGGACATCAAGAGGAACACCACCGGGATGGACTTCGACAGCGACAGCGTGGTGGAGAACTTCCAGCGGGTCAACATGTACTCTTACCTTGTCAACATCGTGCGCAGGCTGCAGAAGGCCGGGCGCATGAGCATCCTTGTCTTTTCCCACAGCGTCTCCGAGGCGTACGCCTTGAAGTCGGCCATTGTTAACTGCGAATGTGTCACTGGCACAACTCCTGATGCGGAGCGTTCCAGCATCCTCCGCCGCTTCAAGGCTGGGGAGGTGCAGGTCGTTGTAAACGTCGGCGTTCTCACCACTGGCTTCGACTATCCCGAGCTGGAGACCGTCGTGCTGGGCAGGCCGACCATGTCGCTCGCTCTCTATTACCAGATGGTGGGGCGGGCCATCCGACCGTGCGAGGGGAAGGATGCATGGATTGTCGACCTCTGCGGGAACTTCGACCGATTCGGCCGAGTGGAGAACCTTTGGGTTGACCAGCCGAAGGCCGGGATGTGGCGTGTGAACGGCTTCGTCAACGGGCATTGGAAACAACTGACAAACATATTCTTTTGAGTTATGGACAACAACAAAGGTAAAGTGATGCACGACCTCCTGACAGGCAAGAAGAAAGTCATCCGCAAGGGCGACCTCAAGTTCCTTCCAGTGTCGGAGAAGCGCATCCAGATGGAGTGTGTCGCCGAGTTCCGAAGGCTGTACCCCGACCTTGCGGCCAAGGGCCTGCTCTTCCGTGTCCCCAACGAGCATGCGGGAAGGAGAGGGGCGACCCAGCCCCTCGATGCCACGGGCATCGTGCAGGGCGTGAGCGACCTCGTCCTTCTCGTTCCCCGCAAGGGCTACGGCGCTCTTTGCATCGAGATGAAGACACCGGCAGGTGAGCTGAGCCAGGCGCAGAGGCGATGGCAGCAGGCCGTCACGGAGGTAGGCCAGAAGTATGTCGTGTGCAGAACCATTGAGGACTTCGTGCGCGAGGTCAACCGATATTTGAAAGGATAGGCTATGGGAATGCTTCTGAAAGACCTTGCACTTGAAAGCACCTGGATCATGGAAGGGTGCGTGCTGAAGCTGCTTGTATGGCTCGTCAAGAAGGCGCGGCAGACACACAACGACAAGGTGAGGTTCAGCCGGCGTGAGGCAGCCGACGCTCTCGGCGAGTCCGAATGGGCTGTGAGGAAGGCCTTCGAGATACTGAAGGAGAATGGGGTATGCCGCCCAGATTCCACCCAGCCTAAACGTGCCATAACGGTCAAGATAATAGGGAGTTATGTGGAGTTGCAGAATGAAAGCCGCCCAGATTCCACCCAGAAGAGGGCAAAAAAGAAGGTTGAGCCGCCCAGTTCTCACCCAGATTCCACCCAGTTTGCAACATCCGCAAGTGACACTATATCAGCGGATTCGGCGGTTGTAGAAGGTAATATGCCGCCCAGTTCTCACCCAGATTCCACCCAGTTTAAAGAAAAAGAAACAACAAAAGAAAAATCCCCCATACCCCCTATAAAGAAAAAAACAAAGAAAAAGAATGTCCTAACGGACGGTTCGACGGACTTGCCTGACGGCAAGCCGTCGTTGAACATGCGGGCACGCGAGGTTTTCGAGACGGTTTATTTCGACCTGTACGGGTCCGCCTACTACTGGGACGGCAAGGATGCCGGGCAGATGACGCAGCTGCTGGACAAGATCAAGTACAGCCGTGAGAAAAGGGCTGTGCCGCTTCCCGTGGACGACGAGTCCCTGCTCGAAGCCTTGCGCCTGTTCCTCCTGTCCATCGACAAGGAATGGATAAGCAACAATTACTCGGTGGCCAAGATAGCCTCCAACTACAACGAGATAATCTCAGAACTTAGAAGGAAACAGAAAAATGGAGAAAAAGCAATCGGCTCTGGTGGCGCCGCTGTCGCGAGAAGGGCTGCAATCCTTTCTAATGTCGCTTCCCTCGACGAGAAATGGAGAAGGCAAAACGGCGCTGGCGCGGCAGATAGGTGAGAAGATGGCACCCTCCGAGCTCTACGGAATGTACAACCCCGAACTGCAGGGCATCCTCGACGGGCGCTGCAAGTCTGTCGCCCTCCTCTCCTGCCGACCCGACGTCCCCACCCTGAAGGATATCGCCGATGCCTACGACACGGACGATGCCGCAGTGGAGTGGATCAAGATACAGCTGGAGAGAATCAACATGTTCGTCAATGTCAAGGAGAAGCTCGACCTCGACCAGTTGTACGAGGTCAGCGTCCAGATCCTCAACTGCTACGACAACATGAACGTGCTGGAGTTCGCCCTCTTCTGCGGCAGGCTTCGCCACGGCAGGTACGAGTCCTTCTACGGCAGCGTCGACCCGATGAAGATACTCGTCAGCCTCGACAAGTTCATGGATGACAAGCGGCGTGACTGGTGGAAGCATGTGGAGGAGAAGGAAAAGGAGGAGAAAGCGAGGGCGGAAAGGTCGAGCGTAGGCATCCCGCTCAAGGAACTGTTTGCCAAGCACCCCGGGGAATACCCGAACCTCGAAAAGCTTGCGGGAGGGAAACTGGGCAACGTGGATTCACCGCTTGTTCCTCCACCGCCGCCGGCACTCACCTCTCCCTGATTTTTCGTGTGCGAGGTTGCACTGGCGATTGCTCCAGCCGTTTAGATTATTTAACAGACGGGATTAAAAAAATACCTGTAAAAAGTTGCATATATGATTATTTTTGATTAACTTTGCGTTAGCAAATAAGATTTAATAACCAATCAAAAAGACAGGAACAATGAAAGAAGAAGAAGGAAGAAATGAGAAAGCCCCGATGACGGGGTGGATGGCGATTTACGAAGCACTGAAAAGCAAATTCCGCCATGAAGACCAGACGATAATCGTTGAAACCAAGGATTTCGATCCCGAACACCCGCAGCCTGGTGGCGTACTGGCCATCGAAGTCGAGGATGGCACTCCGGAGTTGTGCGGAAGATCGGCAGTTCCCAAGGGCTGGAGCGCAATCGACGAAGAGGTGAGAAAACTCATCGAGAGCGACAGCGTGAGGGATTTGTATATCGACTGCAAGTAGCATAACCAGTAAAACCATAAAAGCAATGAGAAGCAATACCAAGCAGAGCAGGGAGGAACGGATAAACGACCTCTCCTGCCCCGTCCTTGAAGGAATGGCATTGGGCGACATCTACCCATCCAACCTTGAGACGTGGATGGTGAGGGACATCCTGGAATCCGTCTATAGCCCGAATGAGCTCCGCGACGTTGACAAGAGCATGCTGGAGGACATCGTGGACTTCATCAAGAAGAACTACTAAGGAACCATGGGGAAACGATGGATATTCCAAGACATTAAGGACATTCAGAATGAGGTCCTCTACAACGGGAGTCCAGCTGAAATGCTTGAAAGGATTCCCGACTATTACAAGGCGCTCCGGGAGAAAGTCACCCCCGAAACCTACGTTCGGTACGAACTGTGGTGCTGCGACATCTACGTGGACGTGAGGTACATCACCTCTGTTACATGCGACATCTACCGGGACGCTGTCAGCCCCCAACAGATACGCGAGTGGCTTGTGAAGCACAAGGAGCCGCACCACTATTTCTGTTAGCAAGAAAGTATTAATCTCAAAAAAGGCAAATAAAATGAAAACAGAGAAATTTTCCACGAAGGGAGAGGCCATCGACGCCATCCTCCAAGTGTTCAGAGAAAACGACAGTGACTACATCCAGCTCTACGAGGAGGTGGGCATGTCGCTCGACCGCCCGGAAGGGGGCGGCATCATGGCGAAGTTCATCTTCTCCAAGGGAAAGAGCCTCGTCTTCGACAGCGGCTACGCTGTCGATTACACCCTCGACAGTCTCGTGAGGCTCTACAAGGAGATCCGCTCGGAGTTCATCCAGCGCAGGAACGGCGACTTCAAGCGTCGCTACCTTTACATGAGGTCCGACATCGACAAGGCCATAAAGCAGATGATGCCCGGCGGCACGCTGAAACTATCCGGCTCGGAATGCACGAGAATGTACTCGGAAGGTGCCTACCGGGAAATATGCCAGGTTGATGCGCCCGTCGACCCCAAGTTTGCGGTGAGGGTCGGTTGGCACGATGACCGCTGCACGGGAAAAGGGGCGAACTTCTTCACCAACCTCACGAGCTGCCCCATGGAAACGATGGTGGAAATATTCGAGATTATATGCAGGAAACTCAACAAATAAGCCATGTATCAGAAACCGATATTGAAAAAGCTCGAATTCAAAACACTGAAAGCCCGCATGGGTATGTATGTCGTACACGGAGCTTACAAGGAACACCTCATTGGTCGATGCCCCAATCTGTCGGGCATAAGCGTTGCCAACATGAACAACGGGCTGCGCGGGATTCACCTGCCGTCGGTTAGAGAGGCGAAAGCGTTCATCGACAGGACGATCGAAGAGCATTACACTTATGTTTCACAATAGTTATATCATCAAAACTTCAAAACTATGGAATTTTTCAAATTGATTGCAGAACATCTGCAGGACGGCCAGCAAGTCACGCTGGTCATCAAGAAGAGCGGCCAGAATCTGGTCACGAGTGTCTTACCCGACTCCAAGGGAGTCAAGGATGCAGCCGTCAAGAACCTGCCTCCGCTTACCATGAGCGGTACGCCGGAGGACTACGAGGAAGGCTTTGCCGCATCCCTCAAGCCGCTTGACAAGGCGATGGGACTGCTCACCGAGGTGAGCCAATATGAAGCCGAGGTGGAAGAGGCAAGGAAGAAATCCGCCGTCGCCGAGGCCGAGAAGAAGGAGGCTGACAAGCGGAAGAAACAATTCAACGACCTGCTGAACCTTGCCCGAAAGAACAAGGACGAGCACAAGTTCAAGGACGCCCGTGCCATCCTCGCTAAAGCTGCCGCCATCGAAGAAAGTGACAAGAAGGCCATCGATGCCATTGAGAAGGAAATCGTGAAGCTCAGCGGGGAGGGAAGCCTCTTCGGCGGGCTTGAGGACAAGAGCGACGGGAAGAACATCGCCGAGGGAAAGGATGAAAGCGAGTCCGAAGTGTGTGAGGAAACTGAAAGTGAAACCGATAACGAAGGGGAGGAGTAATCATGGCAGCTTTGAATGTAACAGGACTCATGCGAGTATTCAAGTTCGGGAAGATAGATCTGGCCGACCCAGACCCCACCATGCTTCCCGACGACGTGCTGAACTTCTATTCAGGCACCTATCCGGAGTTGACGACAAGCAACGTCCACGGCCCGAAGGTCGAGGGCGGCAAGGCTGTGTACGAGTTCAAGACCACCGTTGGTACGAAAGGCTGATGAAAAAGGAGAACAAGGAATGCAGCAAGCGAAAACAACTGAAGCTTTTCCACGGATCCCTCTGCGAAATCATGCAGAGGGATCCGCACTCTCACCCCGACCAGATGAGGGACGAAGGCGAAAAAAGGCTGCTGCTGCCGCCACCAGGGCTTGTGCCGCTACTTTTCTGAAGCAAAGGATTGACGACAAGCCCTGCATCAGCGACGAGCTGCTGACGGGGGTCGGGATCGACATGGAGAAAAGCTACGCCTCCATGCTCACGAGCATGCGGTCGTTTCTCGACTTCTACAAGGTGGCCGACATCTACCACGAAATCGAGGGACCGCTCTCCATGAGGGTCGGCAACCTGTCGGCGTGGTTTCAGGACATCTGCGAAAGGAAGCTGGGAATTTACTGCGCCTTCCATATGTGCGACGATCCAAAAGGAAAGAAAGTCATTACCCCGGTGGTCTACCACGACGGGTCGGCGATGGAGTGGGTTTACGTCGCCTTCTACGCCGAACCTTGCGACAAGCTGCCGCCTGACGTGGCTGAGGTTTACAAGGCCTTCCTTGCATGGACGAGCGACGCTCTCGGCGTCGGCCCTGGCGTGGAGCTGAACATGGACAACTTCTACCTCGACTCTATCATCATGTGGTTTGAGGAAGAGGCGGGGGAAGTCGATGACAAAAGGAAGGCGGAGGTCGCCAAGAAATACAGGGTGGGTGGCGAGTACTTCAAACTGTTCGAGGAAATCGACCGCATGAAGGTGGACGAAGGCCAACTCATGGAGCAGCTGGAGGTCTGTAGGAAGCACAGCATGGACAGCGATGTGATGGAGTTGACGGAATGTCTCATGGACGGCATTCCCATCCTGTCGAGGATGCGCATCTCCTGGTGGTGCTTCTGCCCCCTCAACGACGGATTCCCCGACGACTACGGAGACTACAACGACGGTGACGTCTGCATCCCTCTGTCGACGGCCATCCTGTACAGCCCGTCCGACGGCGTGACAACGCAGATAGAGGAATCGCTCAACTGCGAGTACAGCAGCGGCGCGAGCATGAACGGATGGAACCGTGCGCTGTACGTCAATGAGAGGTGCGGCGTGGATGACATTGAGGATTTTGAGAAAGACAGGTATTCCTGCAACGAATTTGCCAAATGGTCCGGCAGCTACATGAGCCGGATTTCCAAATGGATAACCGAATACGATTATGAGTAAGTTAGTGGATATTTTGACAAGCCGCCTCGTCCCGACCGACGCGCTGATTTTCTACAAGTCGGAGGGGGACGTAGGCAGTGCTGGAAGCCTTGTCGAGCACCGCCGCATCAGGCAGGGGGGGATGTGCGAGGGTTCGCCCGTCAGCGTCGAGACGCTCGGCAAACTCCTCCGCAAGGTCGGCAAGGAAAGCAACGGCACCCAGAATTTCGCCACAATGCACGGAGTCATCCCCCCGGGGCTGCTGTATGCCAGCTCGGATTTCGACACCTATCGGCTGGTGTGGTACAGGAAGCCGGAGAAAAGGCACTTGTTCTTCAGCTCGGGCACGGAGATGCCAGACGGGGAAATGGTGGTGCCTGGAATGGTTTACAGCACGGATGGCGTGAGACTTAGCGTGTACTGCTTCAAGGGGAGGAAGCCGAAGGATGTGCTCTACAACGCCCCGTTCTTCAATGTCGGTGGCGGGAGCGTCTGCCTCGGCAACGGAAAGATACCTAAGCCGACGGTGAACACCTTTGAGAAATGGATGAAGTACTGGGAGGACTTGTTTTGGAAGACGGAGTTCTCGCATATCCTCGGCGACAACCCGATACGCGACAACCTGGCTCTCATCACCAAGGACTGCATCCTGAACGGGAAGCCGTTTCCAACCGATGTCCTCGTTCGTAACAAGACAAGACTAAAAGACCTGTTGAAATGAAATACAAACACCATGTCAAAAACTATGTGATTGCCCCCACGCATCCCCTGCTTGTCAACTTGATTGGCTGCGGGGGGACGGGGTCGCAGGTGCTCACGTCCCTCGGACGGATGAACTTCGCCTTGCAGAAACTTGGCCACCCCGGCCTCCATGTGGCCGCCTACGACGGCGACACGGTGACTGACGCCAACTGCGGGAGGCAGCTCTTCGCCGAGCAGGAGATAGGGCTGAACAAGGCCGTCGTGCTCGTCACCAAGCTCAACTATTTCTTCGGGACGACTTGGGAGGCCATCCCTGAGATGTACGATGCCAACTCTCCTACTGGCAACATCACCATATCCTGCGTGGACACCATCGGCGCAAGGAAAACCATCGCCGATAGTTTAGGGAAAGGATACAAGGCGACATTCAACGACATGCGAAACAGTCTATATTGGCTGGATTTCGGGAACTCGGCCAACACCGGGCAGGTCGTGCTCGGCACATGCGGAAGGATCTTCGAGCAGCCTGAGGGAGAAGAGAACGTGGGAAGGCTCCGGAATGTCACGGAGCTTTACGACTTCGACAAGGTCGATGACAGGGACTCCGGGCCCAGCTGCAGCCTTGCGGAGGCGTTGAGCAAGCAAGACCTGTTCATCAACTCTACCCTTGCGCACATCGGCTGCGCGTTGATTTGGAAGATGTTCACGAAGGCGGTGCTGGACGCGCAGGGCGCATACCTCAACCTTGAGACCATGAAAGTGAACCCCATACCCGTCATTCCGTTTGTGGAATGAGTACATTTCCAATATTTCCAATCAATTATTCTTTTTTCATTGTTTGCTGCTGCAAACTTTTCTGCCAGCCGCGCCGCTCGCGAGAGTAGCGCGGCAAATTTGCTTCCATACAGGCAATTTCATTTCGGTCGTGCTGGTGATTACTCCAGTATTTAAGATGATTTAACAGATGTGATTATAATAAAATATTGTAAAAGGTTGCAAATATGATTATTTTTGATTAACTTTGCATCAGCAAATAAGATTTAATAACCATTCAAAAACCAAGGACAATGAAAAAAGCCAAATCTGACTTCACACCTCACGGAATCATCAGAGCGTGTCTGAAGGAAATCCCCGAGTCTCTGGTACCAACTTACCACAGATTCTTGCAACGTAGGTACAGCGGCGGCATCCCCGTCGTTGCTGTCGTTAATGACTATCCTGAATTTGAAAAGACCGTTTGACCATGGACGAAGTGACCATCATCGGCCGTGCGGCCCTGCCCTGGCCGGAAAGAAAGCGGGTAGAAGTGGAGCTCTACGACGAGAAGAAGGCACAGAAGACCGTCTTCGTCAGGGAACTTGGCGAGGATGAATTTGGCAGGTGCCTCGACCCGCGCAGAGACTCCTTCATATTCTGTGTCATCTCGGATGCCTTCCGCTCCGAAGCTGTCGGCTCTTTGGGCGATTGCGTCGTGTCTGCCGTGCGCTTGTACGACGGCAAGCGCATCGCATTTGAGAATTACAATGAGGAACTGATAAACATTGTCGGCCATGGGAAAAAGTAATGCCATCATTGAGGTTTCCGACCAGGTCAGGATCCGCGTCAACGTGCTCAGCCTGCTCGCCGACGTACTCGACAGCGCCTTGAGGGACACACGCTGCTACCTGAAGGCCAACGGCAGGGACCTGCGCTTTGAGGACAAAAGGAACTACAACAACGCCGTGACCGGGCTGCAGAAGTTCATCGGCAACAGAACCGTGGAGAAATTCGAGGGCGTTGCCATGGTGCAGGACAAATGCGACGAGGCGGACCAAATCTACCTGTTCATCCTGACACTCGTCGACAGGGTGGGCGAAAGCGACGACCTGCTCTTCCGTTTCTACGACTACGTGCGGTCATTTCCCCCGAAAGCCGGCCTCGAAGGTCTCGACTTCATGGAAAAGTTCGCTTTTGAGAAGATGTTCACAAAGAAAAGGAGGACGGGGGAATGACGAAGCTGAGGCAGATTGAATCCAACCTCCGTCGCTCGGCGTTCGATTTCGTCGTCGGGATCGACACTGGAGTGCACACGGGCTACGCCGAGTGGGATTGCAGGAAGAAGGAGTTCGTCTTTGTGAGAACCATGATGCTGCACCAGGCTCTGTTCCGACTCAACGAGCGGATTGAAGTTTGGAGGAAGGAGAAGAAGGCATTCCTCATCCGCATCGAGGATGCACGGCAGCGCAAGTGGATAAACGACAAGTACACCAAGGAGGGCGTCCTCCGGAACATCCAGCAGGGTGCTGGAAGCGTGAAGCGCGACGCCAAGATCTGGGAGGACTTCCTGACGGATGCCAAAGCCAACTACGAAATGGTCGCCCCCAAGAACAACACCACCAAGCTCACCGCCACCGCCTTCAGGAACCTGACGGGTTACGCGGGTCAGACCAGCGAGCACGCCCGCGACGCGGCGATGATGGTGTTCGGGTATTGAAGATGATAAAAATGAGACAAGACTATGGCAAGCGGATACGAGTTACCTGTCGAGCTGCGTACACTGGAGAAGATGTTCAAGCAGCTGACATACCACAGCGGAAGGGATTCCGTGACCGTGTTCGGTGATTTCCTGGCGTACATCCTCTATGGATTCAACCCGGCATCCAAGCCCGACCCGACCTGGAAGTACAAGAAGTCAGAGACCAAGCAGTTCCATGACATGATGCTGGAGTATTTCACCGTCATGGACAAGATGGTTGACAAGCGAGGGTGGTACGACGCTTTCGGCGACTTCTTCATGGCAGTCGTGGGGCATACCTCGCGGCAGTACCGTGGGCAGTTCTTCACTCCCCACACCATCTGTGACTTCATGGCGAAGATAATATTGGGTGAGAGAGGGGAATATCCCGACACGCCCACCATAACATGCGGTGCCTTCGGGCGCAGGGTCATCGTGAGCGACCCCACTGCGGGAAGCGGACGGCTGCTGCTGGCGGCCCACGCCGACCTCTGTTCCAAGGAGTACCCGAACCACTATATGATTGCGGAGGACATCGACACTCTATGCTGCAAGATGTCCGCCATCAACCTGTGCATGCACGGGTGCTTCGGCGAGGTCGTGTGCCATGACACGCTGCTGCATCCCGACAAGGTGGTGCTGGGTTACAAGATCAACGAGATGATGCACCCATTCCCTGTCTGCCCGTCGATACGGCCGATTGACGACCCTGGGGCTTTTGTCTGCACCACCCTTGCGAGGGAGATGATGAAAAGGCACACGGTGGACGTCCCGGCCGACGTGGTGCCGGAGGCAGGGAGGAAAAGCGACAACAAGGCTGCGAAGAGGAAGCAACCCCTGCAGCTTGAACTTAATTTTCTATAATTTCTAATCTTTAAACATTCAATGCAAATGGAAAAGAACCAAATCCAGTTGTTCGGTGGCTTGGCCACCATCTCCAAGCTGACGCAGAAAAGCGTCGCGGAGAAGTTAGCCGCTCTCGTCAAGAGCGGGGAAGTGAGTCCCCTTGAGGCGTATGCCCAGGTGAAGGGGGCTGCGGAAACCCTGAACGTGTTTCTCAAGGACAAGGAGGTCGTCGATGCCGTCATCGCCACCTGCCAGCGCTATGGCAAGGGTGAGGTGCCCACCTACAAGGGCGTTGCGGTGGCCGTCACCGAGGCGGGCGTGAAGTACGCCTTCGAGGATTGCGGCGACCCCGTCTATAACGCGCTGGCCGAGAAGAAGAGGGAACCCGACGAGAAAATCAAGGAACGCCAGAAGTTCCTGCTCGCCATTCCTGCCGAAGGAATGACGGTGGTCAATCCGGACTCCGGCGAGGTGTTCACGGCGCACAGGCCGCCGAAATCGTCCACCACCACCATCCGTGTGACATTCCCCAAAGAGTAAACGTGAGTTGTGTGAAATGTCGAAACCAGGTGATTTAATATACAGGCCGAAAGGAAAGGCGGGGGAGTACGCTCCCTTTGCCTTCAACGGCTATACCGGTTGTGACCACGACTGCGAGTACTGTTTCAACAAAAGCGGCGTGTTCGCACACGACTGGACGAACCATGCCGTCCTCCGGAAGCCTTTCAAGGGCAGCGAGGACGTGGCCTTTCAGATGTTCCAAAAGGAGGCGATTGCCAAGCATCATGTCCTCAGCAACCTGGGTGTCATGTTCTCGTTCAAGACAGACCCCTGCCTGTATGGCACGTGGAGGCTGACGTGGGCGTGCGCCTGTTTCTGCCTGAGCGCAGGCATCCCGGTGTCGATTCTGACAAAGGCCGTGGACTGGTGCCATGACAAGTACGACTACCCTGAAGCGGAGGGAATGCCCTCCAGCGGGATGGCCGCTTACCTGCTTGGCTTGAAGGAGGCGCGTGAAATGCTCTCCGTGGGCTTCACGTTGACCGGCCACGACGAGATGGAGCCGAATGCGCCGTCCAACCTGGACAGGATAGAGGCGCTTGCCCTCATCCATGCGAAGGGGATAAGGACTTACGTGAGCATAGAGCCAATCATTGACTGCCGTGCCTCGCTTGACATGATCCGCCGTTCCCTGCATTTCGTCGACCTTGTCAAGATAGGCCTCCGCTCCGGCGTTCCACAGAAATATTATGAGGATGACGAGCTGCTTGCCTTCGTGCAGGACATGAACGAGCTGCTTGCCCGGAACGGAAGAGCGAAAGTCTATTGGAAGCGCACCCTCCGGGAGAGGCTCGGCGTGAAGGGCGAGAGCCTGTTCGACACGGAGTTCTCCGTTGGCGCAGATTACAAACTGTTCAAAGCAAAATGATTATGTGGTATTGGTATTTATTGACGTTCATCGCCGGAATAATGGTGTGCCTCCTTGTCGAGGCATGGATTATACGGGTGTTCATCCGCCGGGGGCACAAGAGGAAGATCGCGAAGGGCGTCTCCAAACGGCGGAAAAGCGAGTAAGAGGAAAAGTGTATCAACAAACTTTAATTCAAATCCACATGAGAGAAGACTTAATCAAGAGCATCGTCACGGCAGCTGTCGCCAAGAAAGCCGGCATCTCCATGAGCGAAGTGACCATGGAATCCAAGCTTGCCGACGATATCGGCCTCGACAGCCTCGACAGGCTGGAGACCTCCATGGAGATAGAGAGAGAATGTGATGTCACCTTCACCGACCAGGAGGAAGAGTCCGTGGTGACGGTAGGCGACTATGTTGAACTTGTAAAGGCCAAGCAAAGATGAAACTGTTCTTCTACGACCTGGAAACGACGGGCACCACGGAGCGCCATGCCGTCCACCAGCTGAGCGGGCGCATCATCATCGACGGCATTGTGAAGGAGAACTTCGACTTCAGGATAGCCCCGCATTATGGCGCCGAGATTAACGAAGAAGCCCTTGCGGTCGGCGGCGTGACTTTGGAGCAGATCCAGTCCTACCCCGACATGGCTTACGTTTTCCCGCAACTGATGAGGATGCTCGACAAGTATGTTGACAAGTACGACAGGAAGGACAAGTTCTACCTTGTCGGCTACAACAACTCCCATTTCGACAACCGCATGTTCCGGGCATTTTTCGGCAGGAACGGTTTCAAGTATTTCGGCTCCTACTTCTGGTCGAACTCCTTTGACTGCATGGTGCTGGCCACTCCGCAGCTTTGTGACAAGCGTACATCGATGCAGGACTTCAAGCAGAAGTCCGTGGCGAAAGCCCTCGGCATTCCCGTTGACGAGAGCAGGCTGCACGATGCCACCTACGACATTGAGCTGTGCCATCAGATATACGACAAGGTCTGCGGGAAATACTGACTTCAAGCATTGATAAAGATGGAAACAACGGAGTTGATGCGGGGAGACTGGATCCTGCTTGCCGGCATAAAGATTTTCTGCCAGGTCGACGCTATCGGACAAAACAGCGTGTCTGGCGTGACGGCGAGCGGAGGTTCATTCGAGCAAAGCATATCGAGGTTCGAGCCGATACAACTGAATCGGGACATCCTCTTGAGGACGAGTTTCTGGCTCGTCTCCGGAACGAACAGCTTTCGAAAAGTCGTTCGTGGCATTGCGGGGTTCGAGTACAACATCGACCGGAAGCGTTTGGAGGTCTTCGTCGAGGGCGAGGAGCGTCCCAACATACACTGTGGAGTTGAGTCTCTGCATCAACTCCAGCACCTCTACAAGCATTACACGAAAGGAAGTAAACTTGAGGTGAACATCCTTCACAACAAGAGAAAAGACTACAACCAGAGAATACGCAACAAGCAATTATAGACATGATTAAACCAAGAGAAGATGAAATCGACGACGTGCTGAACAAGTGCGTCGAGAGTGAGGAATCGGGCGTGAGCAGGTGGCCCGGCATGACATACGAGCAAGGCGTGAAAGCCGCCATCGAATGGATGCAGGGCTTTGGCGACAACCCATTAGCAGATTAACCAAAAAAATCAATAAAACAATGAAATCAATCACATTGAACTTGCCAACAGGATTGGCCAAAGAGTTCGCAGAAGAAATGATGAATCTCTGCAAAAAGTATGAAGTGGAAGCTGACGGTTTGAAAACATTGCTGCCTGTAACGGAACGCATCAAGACGTTTGAGGATGCAATAGAGGCTCTCGGACAAGGTAATCCTCTTGTCGAGGAGTATATTGCGGTCAGAGACAAGTTGCATACTGATACTGGCGACCTTATTGCCTATCTCAAACTGCGTATCATCACAGCCGCCCTCAACGATGGGTGGGGGCCAGAGTTCAGAATAAATGAATTCCGTTGGTACCCTTGGTTTGAATTCTACACCAAGGAAGAAATAGACATAATGGACGAGGAACAAAAAGGCCGGGTGTTGGGTCGCTCGATCTACAGTGCGAATGCGCACGCGGGTGTTGCGTATTCGTTCTCGAATAGCGCTTCGTCGTACTCGTACACGGGCGGCGGTGCTCGGCTCTGCTTCAAAGAGAGAGCGTTAGTGGTGTACGCCGGGCGGCAGTTCCTCAAAGAGTGGGCTGACTTTATGGGATTCACGAAATAAAAGAAATGAGAAAATGGATGTTCAATGACAGGTGCGGCTTGACCGCATCTGTCATTCGGAAAACAAAATGGAAGACCAGACGGATTGCGTCAAAAGTAGTCCGGCAATGGGAAATCGCAGAAGAGTTGACAGGTATTCTTGGGAATCCAACCCAACGTGAATGGACGTTGAAAGAGTATGCCCTTAAAGTCTGCCCCATCAAAGTTGGTGATATTGTGGCAGTGGCGCAGTCGTATAGGACACTGATAGAGCAAGGCTATCTATGCCGCGAGAGTGACGGATGGGTAAGTGAAGAATATTGTGTTTCGCCCGGCTTCCGAAATAAGATGTTCGTAAAGCCCGAACTGATGCCTTACTTAGTCAGAGTAACAGACATCGGCTTTGAGAGATTGCAGGATATTTCTGATGAGGACTGTCTGGCAGAGGGAATCTATGAGCGTCATGATGTTATCAATTCCAATATGGAATATGTCAAGTGCTTCACGTTCCAGAATACTCCACACATCTATGCGACACCCAGAGACGCTTTCGCTGCCCTCATCGATATTGTCTGTGGAAAAGGAACGTGGGAAAGAAATCATTATGTATATGTTTACACTTTTGAACTGGTTAAGGAATAAGATTATGTATATTAAGAATTTGAACAAGGTAAAAAAACTGGAGGATGCGAAAGAAGCACCAGAGAAGATTTATGTTGATATGTCACTTGATTCTGCTTGGGGTATATCTGAAAGGACAAGTGAATTAGAAGTTGAGTACACCCGTACAGATGCCTTTATTGAGAAGGCAGAAAGATGGTTTGTGGAAAAATTTGAAGTTGAGGACTACGGTGACTATGTAGATATTGATGGTTCGCCCATATTTAATTATGATAGAATGATTGAGGACTTCAAAAACTACATGAAAGGGTGGGTATTTTTATGGTAGTAATATGGAACGCAGATAGAAAGGAAAAAAAGATAAAGGATAATATGTTTTTCGGAGAACGCACCCTGAAGGAGTACAGAGATATCAGCCTGATGGACGTTATCAGAGAGTTCCTGTTGTCCAAGGGAACTTGGAGAGAAAACGGGATCCCTTCCAATTTGACAGTTGCCCCGAGAGATTTGGTGGACTCCGCCTTGTTTGTTTACGGACTGAAATACAACTCCACCAACAGGAAGGCTATGGAGTATTACTGCGAGCGTAAAGCCCGGGAAGAGCAGATCATGAGAGGCTCAACAATACTCATTCCTACCGAGTTGTGGGAGGACTGCGACAGGCACAATCGTGAGTTCACGCACAGAAAGAAGAACGAACAAGAACCATAAATGATACAGATAATATGGAAGCGAGTATCAGCAAAACCAGGACAGGGGCATTGATAGTCTCCATCAAGCACGGAATGCAGACTTCCACCATGATGGTCGGTAACGTCCGGGAACTGGTGGAGATGTCCTCTGCCCTCAACGAGTGCATTTCAGAGTACATGTGTGGAACCAACAAAACTTGATAAAATGTTGAAGTTCGTAGCCATCTTGTATGCGGCCATGACGGCCGCAGTCATCGTCCTGCTGAAATGCGACTGCTCCGAAGAGGACGATGACGAGTTGGACATCTAAAAAAAAGTGTGAATATGAAAGAGAAAACAGTTATCGTGCACCGCTTCATGTCTGAAATGGAGTTCGGCGCACTGATGTCCGGGGAAACCTTGGTCAGCCATGACCGCCATCCTTATGAGCGCACCACCTCTGTCGGATTCTGCTTCACGCCTGACGACCCCTCCGTAGCCATCAAGTGGCTTGGCGGTCTCGTAGAGACAGACTACTGCGTCACCTTCGAGGTTCCGGAAGGCCTCCTTCGCAAGTCCATTGGTGAGTACAGGGACGTGACGGTACCGCTTCCTGACGTCGGGGAGGGCTTTGTCCCGCAGGAAACGGAGATGGTGCGACGTGTGGAATATTGCGCCGAGCACTATTCCATCAGGGACTTCCGCATAGTCAGCGTGTCCGTATCCTTCCGCTCCGTGGCAGGGGCGAAAAGGATCCAGAAGATACTGGAGGGGATGGGCTACAGGAAGCAGCTGGTGGACAAATCGGGATTACGGTAAAAAATGATGGGGTTCGTCATCGCGACGCACCCCATTTATAAATGCAAATAAGAATTAATACCAAATCCAAAAAGTAACCCCCTGCAATGGCAGCAGGCAGAACAATTAGGATGACTGTATTAATCTCATTGCAAAGTTAATCAAAAAACACTCACATTCCAAATTATAAGTGCAAATTCACAATCATAATCACTTTTTTAATGCAATTTCTACAATATTTGATTATAAATGATTATATTTGCGCTCGTTTTCTTATGTTAATTTTCAAATAGCGAGATGGATAAACTCATAAACGTGAACGACTTGGTCGTGAATGCGGAGAATCCGCGGAAAATCACCGACTTCATGCAGGGCAAGCTGACACAGAGCATCCTCCTGTCCCCATGGATGCATAAGCTGAAGCCCATTTGCATAGACGAGCAGAGTGTGATCTGGAGTGGCAACCAGAGGTGTGCCAGCTATCGCTCCATAGTATCGATGGACGAGGACACCATCGAGGACATGCTTTCCCAGCAGACAGTGTTCAGGGACAAGTCCGTAGAGGACCAGCAGAAGCTCGTCGCATTCTGGATGGAATGGAAGAAGAACCCTGTGGTGCCGTGCCGCACCTTGGACGGGTGGAACCTCGATGAGAAGAGGGAGCTGCTTGTACGTGACAACCTGCATGCCGGAGAGGACGACCCCGAGATTTTGCGCAGGCATTTCGACAGGGACCTCATAGCAGACTTTTTCGGCAGCGTGTCCTGGGACCTGTACGAGTATGGCGACAAAATCAACGACCGGCAGCTGGAGGCCAACAAGAACACCCTGAAGAAATTCAAGTGCGGTTACGTGGAGTTCTATCTCACGGACAGCGAATATGAGATGCTGTGCAAGAAGGCTGAGGAATACAAGGAGGGGCACGAGGGGAGCCTGGAGGGTTTCCTCATGTCCATCCTTGACCCTGACGGCACCTATGCCGCCATGACGATGGAAGGCTCCGGAGACGGAGGCGGTGAGGCCGACGGCGTCGACTTTGAGCTTCCGATGTAGTTTGTTCAATATGAGCGTGTCAAGATATGATTAAGAAAGTAAATGTGTCGGAGTTGAAAATCAACCCCATCAACCCGAGGAAAATCACACCGGATGCCCGAAAGAAGCTCCAGCAGAGTGTGATGCTTTTCCCGAAAATGCTGTCTGAGGCGAACCTCATCGTCACTGACGAGGACTATGTCGTGCTGGCAGGAAACCAGCGAACGGCCATCCTGCAGAACGAGATCCTTGCCAAGGAAGCCTTCTCCTGGAAAGTGGTGCTCCAGGAAAACGAGAAGTACATCAAGATGTCCGAGCACGAGCGTGAGGAAGTAATCGCCTTCTGGGAACACTGGTGTGAGGACCCCGTCATCAGCATCGATTATTGCGAGGGGCTGACAGAAGACGAGAAGAAGGAGTTCATCGTGAAGGAGAACAAGGAGTTCGGCGAATATGACTATGACAAGTTGGAGTACCTCTACGACGAGGCCGCACTTGTGACTATGGGATTCGACGAAGCCATCTTCTACAACCCGGATGACGACCCGACGGCCATCGCCTTCACGAAAGGCGGCAGGCCGAGGAAGATCGACATGCTCTCCTTCGGGAAGTACACCATCCCTGTCACCAGGGAAGAGTATGACTTGCTGCTGGAGAGGTACAACGAGTACGTTGACGACGCAGGAGTGGACTTCGGCTTCATCAAGCAATTACTAACCCAACAATAACAAAGGATTATGGAGTACGTGAAATTCAAAGACATCCATCCTGCGGACTACAACCCCCGGAAATTGAGTGACGAGGCTTTCGTGGAGCTGCAGGGAAGCCTCAAGACACTGGGATTCATCCTGCCCATCATAGTGAACGCCGACAACATGACCATCGTCGCAGGTCACCAGCGGACGAAGGCGGCGAACATGGTCGGGATAGAGGAGGCCCCGTGCTTCTTCGTGCACGGTGTCAAGATGCAGGACGAGATGTCGTTCAACCTCATCCACAACGGCGTGGAGTACGAGCCGGAGGAACTCGGGCGGTGCAACGCGGAAGGCCTGGAGGAGGGGCGGTTCTACACAGGGGTGGCCAACGACAAGTTCGACGTGCGGAATGCCAAGCAGCCGAGCATCGTCAAGGACATGTGCCGTCTCATCATGCGCTACGGCGACGCCCTCTGCGCCATCGTGTGCGGAGGTGAGATCGTCTTCGGGAACAACTACGTATATGCCTGCCAGAAACTCGACATCCCTGTGCACTGCTATGTGCTGGAGGCTGGCAAGCGGAAGGTGTTCGACTACTATTTCAAGAAAGACTACGGCGTTTTCTGCTACGACGAGCTGGAACGCCCGGAGTTCGTGCAGGGGCTTGCACAGCCGCCGAGGCATATGGACATCGACTGGTCCATCCTCTACAGGGAGGTGGTGAAGTACCTCTTCGAGGAGCCCAAGAGCACAAAGATACTGGACTTCGGATGCGGGAAGGCCATGTGCATCGACAAGGTGCGCATACAGCACAACTACTACAACGCCATAGGGCTGGAGTTCTTCAACCACAACCGCGTGGGAATCAGCGTCGAGAAGGGGCACAAGATGATAGACAACTTCATCGCCTACGTCCAGAAGAAGGGGAAGTTCGACTATGTCATCTGCGACGCCGTCATCAACAGCGTCACCTGCCAGGAAGGCGAGGATGGCGTGATGGCCTGCCTGAACCTGTTCTGCGAGATGGGAGGAAAGGTGTTCTTCAGCGGCCGAATGCGCTCCGCTGTTGAGAAGCAGAAGGACGCAAAGCGAAACACCACGGATGATTCCATGAGCGTGACCTTCCTCGACGACAAGGGGCTCACCGCCGTCATCTCTCAAGGGCAGTGGTTCTTCCAGAAGTACCTCACCGACGAGCAGTGGAAGGCGCTACCTGAGCGTTTCGGGCTCAAGCCTTTCATGACATACAAGAAATCGGGCTACTTCGGGTTCGGATGCGAGAAGGTGGCGGAACTGCCACGGGAGACCTACATCAAGGCCCTGGAGTACGAGTTCAACATGCGGTTGCCGAACAACCAGCGCTACGGACGTCAGCATGATGCCCTGAGGCTGTTCGGATTCGAGGACGAAAACGGAAATGTAAGGTAGCCTTCCAGACGGGGCAAAATTCGTGCGTGAGGTTGCACTGGCGATTGCTCCAGCTTGAAAAATATTTGCAAATGTGATATGAGAAAACAGGTCTAAAAGTTGTGTATTTGATTAAAAATGAGTAACTTTGCAGTATGCAAATAAGATTGTAATCATACCAAAAAGTTAAAAAGCAATGGTCAAAATTGAATACGCAGAATTTAAGGGAATCTACAGGATTCTATGGTTGCGCTATGTAAATGGCGTCGACCTCTCAAAGCATTGCATGTGCTCCCTGCTCGGCCACAACGACCGCAGGATCTACCCATTCATGAAGAAAGTGTGGAACTTGGAGCTGAAGGAGTCGCGTTACTATTACCTGTGCGGGGTCGACCTTAACTTCGATTGGAACAAGAACCTGCACCTGGCGTGGCGATACTCCTGCGGCGAAGTGCTGGAGGTGGACAACGAGTTCATCCGGTGCCGCATCATCAACGCGAGAAGGATGGAAATCAGCAGCCGATACATCGACTGGAGCCTACCGCATGCGCATGACAGGTTTTACAATACATGCAGGAACTGGTGGTTTGCCAACATGATAGCCCGCTCGCCAGGTGTCAGGCGGCCGCCCGTCCAAGGTGATTTGTTCGGATAGCAACATATGAGACATCGATGAAACCCAGCAAGGAAGTATTCAGGGAGATGGCGGCGGCGGCCCATGGGAACTATTCCCGTGTCGCCGACGCTTTTGGCGTTTCAAGGCAGACGGTGCACAACTGGTGCAAGGAAGACCCGGATTTCAAGGAAATCATGGAGGACCAAAAGATGCGCCTCTATGATTCCGCCGTCGAGGCGGCCCGCGCACTCACGACGGGAATCCCGAAGATTGTCGACGGAAAACTGGTCGGGTGGTACGAGAAGCCGGACGGCAACATGGTTCGGTACATCCTCTCGACACTCGGGAAAGACGAGGGATTCACCGAGAGGAAGGAAGTGACGGGAGCAAACGGCGCCAGCCTCGCACCCAAAATCATCAACCTCGTGCTGGATGACGGCGAGGAGGGAGAGCGTCTAATCGGGGAGGTGAAAACAGACTGAGACATGATGCCGGTGTACATCATACATAGGGAGGACTGCGTCGGGGTGATCTTCGACGCGTCGCCCTTGCTGGCCCATTACGTCAGCCTTGTGCCTGGCACGTCCTATTCTGAAAAGGAGAACATGTGGACGGCTCCCCTTGAGCAGCTGCCCTTCATACGGGACTTCGGGAAATTCTGTGTCTCGCGATGCCTCTGCTCCGAGGTCATCGAGGTCAGCGACGTCGACGACATCCACCACAATTTCGCAGACCGTATGCTGGCGATGGAGCTGCCGGAGGACATCCCATTCTCGCCTTACGGGTACCAGGTCAAGGGAATGCGCTATGCGCTGGAGAAGAAGCGAACTTTCTTCTGTGACGACATGGGACTCGGAAAGACCCTGCAGGCCGTCGGCACTTGCTGGCTGGCGAAATCCTACCCGGTGCTGGTCGTCTCCCCTCTCGCCATGAAGGAGACCTGGAAACGCGAGTTTGAGAAATGGACGAAGAAGAGCTGTCTTGTCATCGATGACGAGCACCGGCACGACTGGTGGCGTTACGTGCAGGCTGGGAGCTACTCGGTCGTCATCGTCAACTACGAGAGCGTCAGGAAGTACTTCATTCAAGGTGTGATCAACGGAAACTACTCCGTCGGCAACATTGTCGCAGAACCGCACGTCTCGCTCTTCAGGACCGTCATAGTGGACGAGAGCCACCATTGCAAGGACTCCACCACGCAATGGTCCAAATATCTGGAGAAGATATGCCAGACTCCGGAATACATATTCCTTCTGACGGGGACTCCCGTCGTTATCAGCAACGCCGACCTCATACAGCAGCTGCGCATCATGCGCCGAATTGACGATTTCGGGGGTGCGGCGGCGTTCAGGAGACGCTACTGCCAGGGCCGGGGAAACTCCAACATGGCTGAGCTGAACATGAAACTTTGGCAGACATGCTTCTTCCGGCGCGACAAGTCCCTTGTCCTCAAAGACCTGCCGGAAAAGACAAGGCAATATCTTTCCGTTGACATCAGCAACAGGAAAGACTACTTCCTTGCCGAGAACAACCTTGTCAAATACCTCAAGTGTCGCGCACATCTCTCCAACCTTCGCATCAAGAAGGCCCTCCGTGCTGAAATGATGGTACGCATATCCCATCTGCGTCAGCTCTCCGCCGTGGGGAAGATGCATGTGGCCATCCCCTTCATACAGGATTGCATAGCAGGAGGGCAGAAACTCATCGTCTTCGTGTTCCACAAGACTGTCGTCGACGAGCTCCGCAGGCACTTCCCTCACCTCGTCACCGTCACCGGACAGGACTCAGCGGAAAGGAAGCAGGCTGCCGTGGACTCCTTCCAGAACTCCCCATCGTGCAACCTCATCGTGGTGAACTACCGCAGCGGTGGATGCGGGCTCACCCTCACCGCCGCCACCCGCGAGCTCTTCATAGAACTACCGTGGACATGCAGCGACTGCGAGCAGAGCGAGGCAAGGGCTCATCGGAACGGCCAGAAAAACGCGGTGAACTGCTACTACCTCATCGGAAGGAACACCATCGACGAGGACATACACGACATCATCGAGGAGGAGCGGGAGCTCTCTAAGGTGGTGGTGGGTGCCCGAGACGATGCCATCATATCGAACATCGACCGCATTGCGAGACATTTTGAATTGAAAAGAGAAAACCAATAATGAGAAAATGACACCAATCAGAGAGAAAATCGCCCTGCGCATCAAAGAGCTGGGCATCACGAAGAAAACCATTTGCGACGACCTCGGGCTGACACAGCAGAATTTCTCCACCTTCCTCACCGGGAAGCGGGCCATCCCTCTCGACGACCTGGAGAAGGTGCTGATGTACCTCGGCCTGACAGTCCAAAGCAAGGACTACAAACCTGTGGACGACCCCGTGGCGGTGAAGACCGTCAACGTCCTGCCGGGATCCCATTATGCGCTCCTGAGGCAGAAGATGCGAATGAGAATCGGGGAACTCCAGTTGCGCCAACCCGTCGTTGCGTCACGCGCCGGAGTCAACGAGAAAAGCCTTTCGTCGTTCCTGACCGGGAGAAGGGGGCTTAACGTCTCGCACATCGAGGCACTCATGGAAGTGCTTGACCTGACACTCGTGAAGAAGCCGGGGTTTGCCTTTCAGAGATCCAAAAAAAACACCCCTGAAGACCCCGAAGGGGAGGCGGGGGCGTCTTGACAAATTTGACACCCTCCTTTATAGAGGTGGGTGTGGGGCACGTGGCCTGCCATCGCGCATGCCCGCGCGTGAAAGCCCCGCCTCTCTTGAATTGTCACCATGCAGGAATCCGTCACCGTCAAAATCTTCAAGAAGCAGGCTCAGGCCCTGAAATACCTCGATGCCAAGGACACGGAGGTCAACGAGGTACTATATGGTGGCGGGGCACGTGGTGGAAAATCATGGCTC
>FLNZ01000013.1_pt1 | contig 35509 bp, 25 predicted proteins | sample 1140391 | NCBI WGS metagenome assembly FLNZ01 (sample SAMEA3878171, study PRJEB12797) | bioreactor metagenome | biome: Moose rumen | place: Sweden | collected 2011-10 | reverse complement strand
GGAACACTTTGGCAAACAAATTAATGGAGATTTAAACTATGGCACAATCTTGCGCTAACCTGCTCGAACAGGACAAACAAATTATCGCGCCGCTCTACGGCAAGGCAGACATCAACTTCGTAAAAGGCGAAGGCTCTTACCTCTACGACGATCAGGGCACTCAGTACCTGGACTTCGTCGCGGGTATTGCCGTGAATGCGCTCGGTCACCAGAACCAGGCCATCAAGGATGCGGTGGTGGAACAGATGAACCACTTCAACCACATCAGCAACCTTTACCCGAACTACCCGCAGATTAATCTCGGTAAGGCCCTCCTTGAAATTACCAAGTTCGACAAGGCCTTCTTCTGCAACTCCGGTACCGAAGCCAACGAAGGCGCTATCAAGTTCGCACGTAAGTACTTCGACCGGAAGGGCGAAAAGAACCGGCAGAAAATCATTACCTTCGTGAACAGCTTCCACGGAAGGACATACGCTGCGCTCTCTGCAACGGGTCAGCCGGCCATCCGCGAAGGCTTCGGCTCCATGCCGGGTGATTTTGTGCACGTCACGTGGAACGACTGCGCTGCATTGAAGGCTGAGGTGGATGGCAATACATGTGCCATCATGCTGGAATCGCTGGCCGCCGAAGGTGGCGTGATGACGCTCTCTGCCGAAATGGTTGCAACGATCAATAGCCTGCAAAAGGAATGCGGCTGCCTCGTCATCGTTGACGAAGTGCAGGCGGGTGTGGGCCGTCTCGGAACCTTCCTCGGTTTCGAGAAGTACGGCCTGAATCCGGACCTGGTAACGCTTGCCAAGGGTATCGGTGGCGGTCTCCCGCTCGGTGTGGTGCTCCTGCGCCAGAAGATTGCCGACCAGCTCAAGGCCGGTGACCACGGTACCACTTTTGGCGGTAACCCGATTGCATGCGCCGCAGGTCTCGCTGTCGTGAAGCAGATTCCGGGCCTGTTGAAGAATGTCGCCGAACGTTCCGCCCAGCTGAAGGCCGGTTTGGCGAGCCTTGTGGAAAAGTACAGCTTCGCCAAGGAAATCCGCGGCGAAGGCCTGATTCTCGGTGTGGCTCTCGACGAATCGATGCCGGTGGGGAACATCATTGCCGCGGCCCGCAACGAAAAACTCATGGTGCTTAGCGCCAAGGGTAACGTGCTGCGGCTCCTGCCTCCGCTGAATGTGTCTGCGGCCGAAGTTGATGAAGCTCTCGAGAAATTGGGCAAGGCTTTCGCCGCTGCCGCGAAGTAAATCGCCATATTGTCATCCCCGACTTGGTCGGGGATCCTCTAATCATGAAAAAAGCCGCAACGAATACATTCCGTTGCGGCTTTCGCTTTTAAAGAGAGATTCTTACTGCCGCAGGTCTGCGCGGTACCATTCGCTGTATGCACTCGCTTCCTTGGTTGGGCTACCCAATGTTTCGCAGGCCCAAGTTTTACTTGTAAATCGATTGTACGAAAATTCTGTGTTTTCGTCAAGGAGGCCGTCGCAGTCTTCGACAAGGAATGCAATCGGGAAGTACATTGCCGTCTGCCTGCATGGTCCTCCCGGATTAACAGATGATATTTCGATGCTCCCTTTGGAAATTTTGCTCAACACGTGTCCTGTGGGTTGCGCTCCATCGTGACTCAAAACAAGGAATGTTTTGCAGTTTTCCTTTGGAGTTCTGTTTCCGACAATGGCTGCCGTCATTGGGAAATAGTTGCCGATATCAGAAACGTTGATTTCTTTCAAAAATGGATTGATGCCGGAACGATTCTGTTCAATGTCTTCGTCTAAATATGCCGTTGAGGGGAGACCTCCGTTGTAGGCTAGTACATGTTCGTCAAACGAAAGCTCGCTCGGATTATCCGTAAATTGCGCCGTATATTTGTCTAGTGTGAATGCAGCTGTGTCGATGGGGGTAGTGTCCCTAGGTATGGCAATTACGTTCAATGTATCTGGCGGTTCAACGCTGGAGCTAGATTCTGTTTTGGACTCCTGTTTGCCGGAACTGCTGGATTGAATGGTATAGTTTGCTCCCCATCCCCAGATTGTTGTGCTGGCTCCAGTGGTGATTGCGTTGCAGGCATCCGTCGCTTCTAATCTGAAATTGGTGATAATGTCGTCAACGTTAATGGAAGTGTCCCCTTCTTTCACTCGACAATTAGCGGGAATGCCTGTGGTGCATACCATCATTCTTGCTGCTCTATAGTCGGGGCAAATCGCGAATACGTCTCCATTTTCGTTGCAGGCTTTGTTCGGGTCAACGATAATTTTGCTGTCTCCGCACGAGGCCCTGAACGCTTCAAGGATGCTGTCGCAGTCGCTTCCGAAGTTTTTCAGTTCCAGAGATTTTGCGATGGCGTATGTTGCATCGATTTTAATCTTTGCGGTAAATTCCCGTTCGTCCGTGGCGCAGAATGCATGTGCCCCGTTTTCTTGATTATAGACGTCTATATCAAGATTTTGCAAACTAGTCGTAACCGCCGTCGCCTGTGTCTTGAAGGTGATGGTGTTCGCTTCAAGTAGGGAGTCGTTCTCTGCGACGGTGTTCGGGTCAACGGTAGCCCCGGCGGTCGATGATTCGTCCGAGGAACAGGCTGCAAGTGCGACAAGCGCGATGCTCCCTGCTGTGATAAGTTTCTTGTTAAGCATGGTGCTCCTCCTTCACCTTGCCCGTGCAAGGGAAAAATTGAAAATTGATTCGGTAGACCTGCTTCAGGTCCTTGTACTCGTTCGCGATGTCGACGACCTTCTTGCAGCAGTTGCTCACTTCTTCGACAATGCGGCTGTAGGCCTCCTCGCATACGCCGAGGGTTGCCCCGGTAATGAACCGCTCGCTTGCGCTGTAGCGGTCCACCGCGCGTACGGCCATGTTGCCCATCTCCTTGTGCATCGCGCGTATGGCGATGGGAAGGGCTTCCTTTGACCCAATGACGGTCTGTTCCGTTTGCGAGTAGATTTTTTCTCCGTCCTTCTTCAGGAACCCAGCCTTAACAAGGAAGGCGAGGATGTCGCGGACCTCTTCGGCTGAGACGTATTCCTTGCATTCTTCGGCGATGTCGCGCGGGCGTGCTCCCGGCATCATCGGTGCAAGTTCGCGGATTACGGGGTACTTCCAGGATTCATAGTACTGGAATGCGTCCGCATCTACGACGCGTACCTTGTGCTCGCGGGCGATTCGCTCCATCTCGAGCAGGGCGGCCTTCTTGGCGGTGTCCGTCTCGGCGTTTCCGAAAAGCACGAGCTGCTTGAAGTATTCGCACTCGTACCCGGTGAGCCCCATGGCTTTTGCGACCGGGGCAATCTTGATTTTGCTCAGGCTGCTTTGCCCCGTACAGACGAGCTTCAGGAAGTTCGGTGACGTGAACCCGGCGAGCTTGCAGAATTCGCGCCACGAGAATGCTCCGTGACTTTTACGGTAATCGTAATAGTCCTGCATGTAGGCGCGGTAATCTTTGTATTCGAGAATCGGTTTCATGCTCATAAAATAGGTTTGTTAATCCCGGAAGTCAATATTTGAATTATACAAAAATGAAGAAATTTCTGTAAAAATGGAAAAATTTTATAGAATTTTTCAATTTTTATTTCTGAATTATACAATTCGTATTATTTGGAGCAAAATGTTGTTTTTTGGAGCCAAAATAATCTACATTAGTAGGACAAAGAGACACAATTCACAAAAGGATTACAATATGGCAAACAAGTACGCCGGAACCCAGACCGAAAAGAACCTCCAGGCCGCCTTCGCTGGCGAATCCCAGGCCCGCAACAAGTACACCTACTTCGCTAGTTGCGCCAAGAAAGAAGGCTTCGAACAGATTGCAGAAATCTTTTTGAAGACTGCCGAAAACGAGAAGGAACACGCCAAGATGTGGTTCAAGGAACTCGATGGTCTCGGCGATACCGCAGCAAACCTGAAGGCCGCCGCCGATGGCGAAAACTACGAATGGACCGACATGTATGAGGACTTCGCGAAGACCGCCGAGGCCGAAGGCTTCAAGGCCCTTGCCAACAAGTTCCGCATGGTCGCCGCCATCGAAAAGCGCCACGAAGAACGCTACCGCGCCCTCCTCAAGAACGTGGAGACCGCCGCCGTGTTCGAAAAGAGCGAAGTCAAGGTGTGGGAATGCCGCAACTGCGGCCACATCGTCGTGGGCACCAAGGCTCCGGCCGCATGCCCGGTGTGCGCCCACCCGCAGTCCTTCTTCGAAGTGACCGCTGAAAATTACTAGGAACCGAGCGTCGTAGCGGCATGCTTGCATGCCGATATGACCGAGGTGACGAGTAATGCGCTCTGCGCAACTACTAATAAGACCGCTCGTTTTGAATGTTTCCATCCCCGGTTTCGGCCGGGGGTTTCTTTTTTTCTAAATTTATGGGGCTAACAATTCCATAATGAGGTAAAAACAAAAAATGGCAAGAGCATTGATTATCGGTTGTGGCGCTGTCGCCACGGTTGCTATCAAGAAGTGCTGCACGGCAAGCGAAGTGTTCAGCGAAATCTGCATCGCTAGTCGCCACCGCGAAAACTGCGAGAAGCTCGCTCAGGAACTGCGCCCCAACACGAAGACTGTCATCACGACTGCCGCCGTGGATGCGGACAAGGCCGAAAATGTCTCTAAGCTCATCAAGGAATACAAGCCCGACCTGGTGATGAACATCGCGCTCCCGTACCAGGACCTCGCCATCATGGACGCCTGCCTCGAATGCGGTGTGAACTACATGGACACGGCGAACTACGAGCCCGAAAACATCGACGATCCTGAGTGGCGCAAGGTCTACGACAAGCGCGTGAAGGAACAGGGCTTCAGCGCCTACTTCGACTACAGCTGGCAGTGGGCTTACAAGGAAAAGTTTGAAAAGGCCGGCCTCACGGCGCTGCTGGGTTCCGGCTTTGACCCGGGTGTTTCCCAGGCCTACTGCGCCTACGCTTTGAAGCACCAGTTCGATACCATCGAAGAAATCGACATCCTCGATTGCAACGGCGGCGATCACGGCTACAAGTTTGCGACGAACTTCAACCCCGAAATCAACCTGCGCGAAGTCTCTGCTCCGGGCAGCTACTGGGATACCGACGAAAACGGCAAGGGCCACTGGGTCGAAATCCCGGCCATGAGCATCAAGCGCGAATACGTGTTTGACGAAGTGGGCAAGAAGGACATGTACCTGCTGCACCACGAAGAAATCGAATCGCTGGCCCAGAACATTCCGGGCGTCAAGCGCATCCGCTTCTTCATGACGTTTGGCCAGAGCTACCTCGACCACATGCGCTGCCTCGAAGACGTGGGCATGCTCAGCACGCAGCCCATCAAGTTCCAGGGTCAGGACATCGTGCCTATCCAGTTCCTCAAGGCGCTCCTCCCGGACCCGGCAAGCCTCGGCCCCCGCACCGTCGGTAAGACCAACATCGGTTGTATCTTCAAGGGTAAAAAAGACGGCAAGGACAAGACCTACTACCTGTACAACGTTTGCGACCACCAGGAATGCTACAAGGAACTCGGCAGCCAGGCGATTGCCTACACCACTGGCGTTCCGGCCATGTGCGGCGCCATGATGGTGCTCACCGGTAAGTGGAACAAGCCGGGCGTGCATACCGTGGAAGAATTTGACCCGGATCCGTTCATGGAAGCCCTCACCAAGTACGGCCTCCCGTGGAAGGAAAACTTCAACCCTGTTCTCGTTGACTAGAGAGACCCAGAGCAATGAAAAAATGGCGCATTGACGATTCCCGCGACTTGTACAACGTCAAGGGTTGGGGCGTGAACTTCTTCGACATCAACGAGAAGGGGCACGCAACTGTTCATCCGCTCAAGGAAGGCGGCCCGGATATCGACCTGTACGAACTCGTGCAGGAACTTTCGCTCCGCGACGTCTCCACCCCGATGCTGCTTCGCTTCCCGGACATCCTGGACAGCCGCATCGAGAAGATCAACGAGTGCTTCAACAAGTCCCGTCAGGAATATGGTTTCAACGGGAGCTACTACAGCATCTTCCCGATCAAGGTGAACCAGCAACGCGCCGTGCTCGAAGAAATCGTCAGCCACGGCAAAAAATACAACATCGGTCTCGAGGCCGGCTCTAAGCCGGAACTGCATGCGGTGCTCGCGAACATGGACAACCCGGATTCGCTGATTATCTGCAACGGCTACAAGGACGAGGACTTTATTGAACTTGCCCTCCTTGCGCAGAAGATGGGCAAGAAGATTTTCATCGTCGTCGAGAAGATGAACGAACTCCACCTGGTCGTGGAACTTTCCCGTCGTATCGGCGTGCGCCCGAACATCGGCATCCGCATCAAGCTCGCCAGCTCCGGTAGCGGCAAGTGGGAAGAATCCGGCGGATACCACAGCAAGTTCGGCCTCAACAGTTCCGAACTGCTAGAAGCGCTGGACTACATCAAGCAGGAGAAGATGGAAGACTGCATGAAGCTCATCCACTTCCACCTGGGTAGCCAGATTACGAACATCCGCCACATCAAATCGGGCCTGCGTGAAGTCTCGCAGTTCTACGTGCAGATTCGCAAGATGGGCATGAGCCTCGAGTTCGTGGACGTGGGCGGCGGCCTCGGCGTCGATTATGACGGCACCCGCAGTTCCAACGCGAGCTCGGTGAACTACTCCATCCAGGAATACGCGAACGACGTGGTGTACGCCATGTACGAAGCCTGTGAAAACGGGGGCGTGCCGCACCCGAACATCATTGCGGAATCGGGCCGCGCTCTTGCTGCGCACCATTCCATTTTGGTGTTCAACGTGCTGGAAACCGCAGGCCAGGCGTTCTTCGACGAGAATACGCACGAGATTGATGGCGACGCTCCCGATGCGTTGAAGGATTTGTACGGCATCTACAAGGGACTCACCCCGAAGAACCTGCTCGAAAGCTGGCACGATGCCATCCAGTTGAACGATGACGTTCTGAACGGTTTCAAGGTGGGCGATTACGACCTGCCGACGCGCGCCATGTGCGAACGCCTGTTCTGGAGCATCGTGCGCAAGGTGGACCAGCTCGCGAAGGACTTGCGCCATCCGCCTTACGAACTCAGCGAACTCCCGCGCTTGCTTGCGCAGAAGTATTTCTGCAACTTCAGTTTGTTCCAGAGCCTGCCGGATAGCTGGGGCGTGGACCAGGTTTTCCCGCTCATGCCTATCCAGCGCCTGAACGAGGAACCCACAGTCGAGACGACTATCCAGGATGTCACTTGCGACTCCGACGGAAAAATCGATATGTTCGTCCGCGGTGGCGACGTGAGCCGCACGCTCCCGCTGCATGAACTCAAGAACGGCGAGCCGTACTACATCGCGGTCTACCTCGTGGGCGCCTACCAGGAAATCCTCGGCGACTTGCACAACCTCTTCGGCGATACGAACGCAGTCCACATCGTATGTAACGACAAGGGCGGCTACGAAATCGACAAGGTGATTGACGGCGAATCCGTGGAAGACGTGCTCGACTACGTGAACTTCAGCGACAAGGCGCTCGTGCGCACCATGGAAAACTGGGTGTCGCGCTCCGTGAAGGAAGGGAAGATCAGCCTGCAAGAAGGCAAGGAATTCCTGAACATCTACCGCGGCGGCCTTTACGGGTACACGTATCTGGAATAGGAAATGGTCATTGGTTATTAGCCGGAATAGTCGACAGATTGCCGTATTGCTTGCGACCTACAACGGCGCAAGGTTCCTGAAGGAACAGCTCGAATCGTTGTTCCGGCAGTCTTGCGACGATTTCCTCCTGTATGTCCGCGACGACGGTTCTACCGATGATACGCTGACGATTGTCGAAGGATTTCGGCAAAAGTTCCCTGGCCGGATTGTCGTTGTTGACGGAGACGAAAAGCATGTCGGTGCGGCAAAGTCCTTTATGCGCCTGCTGCAGTACGTGGAATCCGATTACTACATGTTCTGTGACCAGGACGATTTTTGGCATGCGACCAAGATCGAGAAGACTATTGCCCATATGCGAGATGTCGAATCCCGGGCTTGTTGCGACAAGGTCTGCACGACACCCGTCGTTGTCTCTACCGACCTCCGCGTTGTCGACGAATCCCGGAATGTTCTTCGCGAGTCCTTCAATGCGGACCTGAAAATAGACGTGTTCCGGAAACACCCGCAGATGCTTTGCGTGAGGCACGTGGTGACCGGATGCGCGATGATGTTCAACCGCGCGGCGCGCGATGCGGCTCTCCCCATGTCGCCCTTTGCGTCGATGCACGACGAGTGGGTGGCGCTCTGTACGCAGTTCCGTGGAGGTAAGGTGTCCGTGCTGGACGAAGCGACCGTCGATTATCGGCAACACGGCTCCAATACGCTCGGTGCAAATTCCGCCATGAAGGACTTTACAGACCGGGTGGCGTCTAGCGACGGACGCAAGTCGTTCTTTGCCCTGGCGAGGTTGCTCCACAAGGAATTCGGTGTGTCTTTTCCGCGTTTTCTGTTTTACAAGTTAATTTATAGCTGGCTCTAAAGGTCCTTGAAACTTATGATTCACGATATAGCTCCACATAAGTTCAATAACGAATTTCGGGTGCAAAGCCCGAAACCGTCGGATTTTCTTGTTGTCTTTTTCGGGGATAAGAGCCTTCTCAAAAAGAACGGCGATTCCTTTGAAATTCCTAGGGTAGAAGACTTCAAACAAGGGGATATCCCGTGCCATTACCTTTTCAGCATTGACGATACGGCGTATTTCCTGGCAGATTTAAGCATTTCGAAGGAACTGGTGGAATCCGCGTCGGACGATTATGTCCTTTGCCCGGCACGCACGTACCGCTACATGGGTGACCCGCTCTTGCGCATGGGTGGCGCTACCGCCGCGCACATCGCTCACTGGGAATCGCTCAACAGGTTCTGCGGTCGGTGCGGAAGTGAAATGACCCGTAGCGAAAAGGAACGCGCGGTAGTTTGTCCTAAATGCAGGAACACCGTGTACCCGCGCATCTCGCCGGTCGTGATTGTGGCTGTCCGCAATGGCGACAAGCTCCTGATGGCGCATAATATCGACAACCCGAACCCGCGACTCTTTCTCATCTCGGGTTTCGTGGAAGTGGGCGAGAGCCTTGAACAGGCGGTTCACCGTGAAGTTATGGAAGAGGCGGGCCTCCGCGTGAAAAATATCCGCTATTTCGGGAGCCAGCCGTGGCCCTTCAGCGACTCGCTTATCGCGGGCTTCACTGCTGAACTCGATGGCGACGACACCATCCATATGCAAAAGGAGGAACTCTCCGAAGCCATGTGGGTCAAGCGCGAAGACATTCCCGAATACGAGACCGACGTGAGCATCAGCTGCTGCCTCATTGAGAACTTCAGGCGCGGATTTTCGCTGGAATAACTTGAATATTCCAATATGGAATAATGGGGAAATACGCGAAATAAGGAGGCTTGTTTCGCCAAATAAGCCGTTACCCTATTGACATTATATCTATTTGAGTGTAAATTTAAGTATATGAAACGATATGTTTGCATGAAGTCGCGTGTCCGTTCCTCCTGTGCGATAGGGGGAGGGCTCGTTTGTGCAGTAAGTAGACTTTCTCGTTTTTTCCGACAACATTTCGTTTTCCCCTTATTGCGCCGCGATTTTTTGCGTTCGCATTTTCCTATTACAGAATACTGAGAATAAATTATGAACTTTATCCATAAAGTGCTCTTTTTGTCCGTCGGGCTTGTTTTCCCCGCTCTTGCCACCCACGTGGCCGTGCTGGAGACTACCGCCGCAAAGGATGTTCTTGCCCTCGAAGAAAAGCAGTACCTGACCGACGTGCTGCGTTCCGAGGCGGTGAAGGCGCTCCCTGCAGAGCAGAACTACACCATTATGACCCGCGAGAACATCAGCGTCATGCTCCCGCCGGGCAAGGCCGTGGAAGACTGCGAGGGCAGTTGTCTGGTAGAGACTGGCAAGAACATTGCGGCCGACTTTGTAGCGCAGGGTCATGTGGGCCGATTTGCAAACAACCTAACAATTACTGTCGAACTCTACGAGACGGCGGGCAACAAACTCATGGGCAGTTTCAGCACCAAGGCTCCCGACATCGAGTCGCTGGAGGTGGAAATCCGTCAGAAGTCGAACGGGCTATTCTCGCGCATATTGGCCAGTTCCCTTGGCAAGGTGGACCTGCAACCCGTACTTGCCGACAAGGTGGGGCACGAGGCAGAACTCGTGATAAAGATAGACGGCGAAAGCAAGAAGGACGGTCGCAAGTATGTACGAGGTGAATGGGAACTTGCGCCGGGAATCCATGAAATCGAATTCGAACACCGTTGTTACGAACCGCAAAAATTTAAGGTTAACGTGCAAAGCGGGACGACTGTGACGGTGAACAATTCGTTAGATCCGGCGATGGGAAGTTTTTCGCTGACGACGGAATACAAGGGCGCGTTCCGCGAAGTGCCTGTGTTCGTGAACGGAACCATGGCGGGGCGCACCCCGTTTACGGGCCGCGTGCCAATCTGCGCCAAGGTGGAAGTCGGCGAAGATGAATTCCGTGAGACGGTGGTGCTGGAATGGTCGGGTAAGGAAAAACTCGAAATTGTACACAACCTAAAGAATGCGAAACCCACCGCTGAAGAACTGCGAGCCGATTCTCTGGCGGTAGCCCAACAACAGATGGCGCAGGCAGCCACTGACGAAGCCGCCCGTGCAGCCGCCGCCAAGGAAAAACGTTCGGCTATTGCAAAGCCGGTATCTATCGCGATGTTGGTGCTCGGGCTTGCAAGTGTGGGTGTCGGCATCTACGAAAACTCGGTCGCAAAGGATGAACGCAAAAAATATGACGACGCGGCATTCGATAACAAAAAGGATTTTGACGGCCAGTGGGATAAAGTGGAATCGGCCAAGACCATGCGCAACATTTTTTACGGAGTTGGCGCGGGCTTGCTTGGAGTGGGTGCCGTTGTGTTCTTTGTGTTTTAACCCTCGTGTCATCCCCACGTAGGCGGGGATCTTTAGGAAAAGTATATGGAAGAATTGAAAGAAATTTTGAATAGTTCCTTGCGAGCGATAGGGATCATGGCGCTATTGCTTCTTGCCGCCTGTACCGACATCGGCGACCGCGATAACCCGCTGGACCCGGGGGCAGAAAACTATGTCGCTATCGACGATGACCCGGAATCTTCCTCTTCCGCCATCCAGAGCGACGATAGCCACGACAAATCCAGTTCTTCGGTCTCGTCAAGCAGCAAGGAAAATGTTTCGAGCAGTTCGTCAAAGACGCCTGAACCAGGCGAAGAGTCTTCGAGCAGCAAAAAAGAGGAATCTTCCAGTAGCGAACCGTCTAGTTCTGCGGATGAAAAATCGTCGAGCAGTTCGTCTTCTGATGTAGCACCCGCTTCTAGCGAGGATTCTCCCGTTGAATCTAGCTCCAGCAGCAAGGATGTTGAACCCGATGAAAAGTCTTCGAGTAGCGAACAGGCAGAATCGTCGAGTGACGAGGCTCCTGAAACATCTTCAGAGACACCTACGCAATCATCAAGCAGCGTGGAACCGCCGTCGTCGAGTAGCAAAGACGAGCCTGTTTCCTCTAGCAGCAGTGAGACTGTAACGCCATGGACCTGTGGCGACTCCACCATAACGCGTGGCGACCGCGAATATGCAACGGTCCTGATAAACGAACAGTGCTGGCTTAAAGAAAACATGCGTTACGAACCGAGTAGTGGAATGACCCTGTGCTATGGTGGCGTTGCGGCAAACTGCGAAACATACGGCCGTCTGTATGATTACGAGGCTGCAAGTCTCGCGTGCCCCACGGGCTGGCGGCTCCCGACAAAAACGGAGTACGAAGACCTTGCCGACTATTCCGGTGCCGACATGTACGATGCTGGTGCGCATTTCAAGGCGAAAAGCGGCTGGACCGGCGAAAACGGCGACGACCTGCTTGAATTTACGGCTCTTCCCGGTGGCAAGTGCGACGAAGAACAGACCTGTTCTAAAATCGGCACATCCGGCTATTGGTGGACATCGACCGAGAAGACGAAGAACGCAAGCCATTACGCATTGTATCTCAACGGCGACGGAAGTTCTTTCACCGCCGCTAACATCATGGACAATGACCAGTACATCTCCGTGAGATGCGTGAAAAAATGACCTTTATCGTCATCCACGCATGATAATTCGTCATTCTCGCGAAGGCGAGAATTTAAAAAGTTTAACAAGGAGCGCCGCCATGAAACTCACAAAAAACGCCCTGATGTCACTCTGGAGCCGTAAGGCGATAGAGTCCAAAATGATTGTGACGATTGCTTCCGTCGCATTCCTTCTCTCCGCTTGCGGTGAGTCTGGAACGACTGAGAACATCACGCAAATAAACCAGTCGAATATGGATGTCGTGACGGATGTGTCGCTGCTGCCGCCGTGTTCTGCGACTAACGAGGGCGAATTGGTGTGGGTCAGGAATGAGGCTACTCCGCGTATGTGTTCTGCCGGTTTGTGGTACGCCGTTGCCGAAGGGAGCGTGGCTGCGACTTGCTCCACGGAACCCCTGCTTGATGGCAGTGGCGTGAAGATTCTTTGTGGTGGCGATTCCATTGGCGTTGTGCTTAACGGCAAGGATGGTGCGCAAGGCATCCAGGGGAAGCCGGGCGTTCAAGGCAAGCAGGGTGTTGCCGGTAAGGATGGTGCTGATGGTGCGCCAGGTGCCGATGGCAAGGACGGCGAAGATGGTGCAGATGGTAACGATGGCGCTCCAGGTGCGGGCTGCTCAATGGAAAAGATTGACGAGTTGTCTGTCCGCGTAACCTGTGGCACGGAATCGACAGCCCTTTATGTCGGCGAATTGCCCGATACCACGGGGCAAGGCGAAGTCGTTCTCGACTCCGAAAAGATTGCAATTTCTTTGGACGAAGTTTCGGGCGTAACGCAGAAGGGCCCGTTCCTGAGCGGTTCAAAGGTGCTCGTGCGCGAAATGGAAGACGGACGCACCCTGACGCAGACGGGTAACAGCTTTAACGGAAAAATCCTAAACGACAATGGCGAATTCAAGATAAACGCTCGCATGCTGGTAAGCCAGTATGTGATGCTCGAGGCGTCGGGCTACTACCGCAACGAGGTGACGGGTGAAAACTCGAATTCCGAACTTACCTTGTTTGCCATTACGGACGTGAACGACCGCAACATCGTGAACGTGAACCTGCTGACGCACCTGGAATACGAACGCGTGATTTACCTGGTGACGCAGAAGAAGATGAAGGTTCGTGCGGCCAAGAAACAGGCGCAAAAGGAAGTTTTCGGTCTCTTGAACATTGACGCGACGAATTTCAGCAACTCCGAAGACCTGAACATCGCGGGCGCAAGCGACGAAGACGCTGCCCTGCTTGCGTTCTCTATCATATTGCAGGGCGACCGCAGCGTGTCGCAACTTTCTGAACTTTTGCAGAAGATTGCAACCGACATGGAGACGGACGGCGTTTGGGACGATGAAGTCCGGCGTAGCGAACTGGCCGACTTTGCCGCCGCCATCGACAGCAGCGACCGCATCCAGAGAATACGCACAAACGTGGAAGGCTGGGGACTTTCGAGCATCGTGCCGAACTTCGAGAAGCATGTGCGCAAGTTCTGGACGACCGAATTCGGCATGGGCGAATGCAACGACGAGAACATTGACAAGGTCGTTGCCGCCAACAAGGGAATTGCGACCCGCCGATACATTTGCCGCGCGGATAGCTTGTGGCATGTGGCTAGCGACTTCGAGAAGGATACCTACCAGTGGAAGGACTCTACCGACGGCGCGCTCAAGGCGGGCTCTATTACGGGGAAGACTTACGTGTTCGACTCGACCGGAGTGCACAACGGCGGCGTGAAGGGCTGGCGCGAGGCTGCCTACCTTGAAGGGCTATATGGCGGCTGCAACAAGAAGTTATACGGAGCGTTCCGCTATGACAATAAGCAGGGCGGCTATTACCAGTGTCAGGAACAGGCACACGACTGGGTGCTGTTCAAGAACGACATCATGATTGATACGCAGTTGTGGAGCGAAGGCGAGGACGGCTATGCCAAGTGGGGTGACTCCATTGGCGTGGTGACACCTGGTAGCAAGAATTGCTATGTCTATGATACGAGTGCCATATACAGGGGCTGGCGCACGGGAACGAATAACGACTGTTCTCTTGGCTTACTTGGGTGCACTGACGGTCGTGCGGGACGTATGCTCAAGTCGCCGGAAACGGGGGACTACTACAACTGTGCGAATAAAACATGGACAAAGGTGAAGGACCGCATTTTGCTCAATACCAATGGCTGGGATTGCCTTGACAGCAACGACGGAGAAATGAAACTCGGCTTGGTGCATGACGTATACTTTGTGTGTGACTATTATGAATGGCGCGAAGCTTCTGTTGATGAAGAAATCCGTTGCCGGACGAATGCCGAGTGTCAAGGCGAAAAGACCTGTAATGATGGAAGAAATGGCAAGTTTGATGAACGAGATGGAATTATCTATGTATGTGATTATGTGTGGGCTGGATGGCGTGTTCCGAACTGCGCCGAGATTGCGACAGGAAGCCTGTGCACGGCAAATGATACCGCATTGGTGGAGGCATGCGAGAAGGTGGGCGCTTTCGACATTGATTATGTGTGCTCGGAAAGCCAATGGCATGCGGTGAAAACACCGTTCGAATACACGCTTGCCCAGTGGACGGCAAAGAGAAACGCCTATAATGCTGCAGCCGTAGATGCTGCACTGAATTCCGATTCCATGATTACCGACCCGCGTGACGGCAATACATACAGGACTGTCGTTATCAACGGGATGCGCGTGTTCGCCGAAAACCTACGCTACGCGGATAGCGTGGCTAGCATAAACCTGAAAGGGCAGACCCGGTGCCATAACAATGAAACGAAGAACTGTGCGATAGGCGGACGATTATACTCTTGGACAGCAGCGGTGGATTTGGATAGCAAGAAGTGGCAATGCTCAAGTGCCAGCAGCCTGATTGGTGACCAACATCAGGGAATCTGCCCGGACGGCTGGCACATTCCGAATAATGCGGAATGGGACGCCCTCTTCAGTGGTGTGGGTTATGCATCACAGCAGGCCATGGGCTATAACGAATGGACTTCGGCGACTGATGCTAGCGGTTTTTCCGCGCTCCCTGCTGGCGGCGCTGCCTACTTCTGGAGTGCCACTGATGACGGCTGTTCCGCCGACCACTGGCGCTTGTATGCGGACAAGGCGTACCTCTACGGCTACAACAGCAAGAGCAGCAGCGCACAATCGGTTCGTTGCCTCCAGGATTATTCCACAGAACCTTAACACTCTTCCACTCACCTTAATAAACAAGGAACTTCGCCATGAAACCTACAAACGCCACTTGCTTGTCTTTCTTGACTTGCGATGCACTGAGCTTGTCGAAGTGTTTAGGAATCTCCCTGTCTATCGCATTCCTTCTCTCCGCTTGCGGTGAGAATACCACGACTGAAAAAATCGTCGAAGTCGCATCCTCAGGCGTTGAAGTCGTGACCGATGTGTCGCTGTTGCCACCGTGTTCTGCAACGAACGAGGGCGAACTGGTGTGGGTGAAAAACGAGGCGACCCCGCGTATGTGTTCTGCTGGCTTATGGTATGCCGTTGCCGAAGGAAGTGTGACCGCGACTTGCTCCACGGAGCCGTTGCCCGATGGAAGTGGCGTGAAAATTCTTTGCGGTGGCGATTCCGTTGGCGTGGTGTTGAACGGCAAGGATGGTGCGCAAGGCATTCAGGGGAAGCCGGGCGTTCAAGGCAAGCAGGGTGTTGCCGGTAAGGATGGTGCTGATGGTGCGCCAGGTGCCGACGGCAAAGACGGCATCGATGGCAAGGATGGAAAAGACGGTATAGATGGTAAGGATGGCACTGATGGTGTAGACGGAAAAGATGGTGTTGATGGCAAGGATGGACATGATGGAGCGCCGGGGGCCGATGGCAAGGACGGTAAGGATGGAAACGATGGTGTTCCTGGAGTTGGCTGCTCGATGGAAGCGATTGACGAGTTATCCGTCCGTGTGATTTGCGGTGCTGATTCCGCAATACTCTATGTCGGCGAACTTCCCGATACCACTGGGCAGGGCGAGGTTGTGCTCGACTCCGAAAAGATTGCGATTTCTTTGGACGAAGTTTCCGGCGTGACGCAGAAAGGCCCGTTCCTGATGGGCTCCAAGGTGTTGGTGCGTGAAATGGAAGACGGACGCACCCTGACGCAGACCGGAAACAGCTTCAACGGAAAAATTCTGAACGACAAGGGCGAATTCAAGATTAACGCTCGTATGCTGGTAAGCCAGTACGTAATGCTCGAAGCGACGGGCTATTACCGCAACGAGGTGACTGGCGAAAATTCGAATTCCGAACTTACGTTGTTTGCGATAACGGATGTGAACGATCGAAACATCGTGAACGTGAACCTGCTGACGCATCTGGAATACGAACGCGTTGTTTACCTTGTGACGCAGGAAAAAATGAAGGTCCGCAAGGCAAAAAAACAGGCGCAGAGGGAAGTGTTCGGCCTGTTGGGCATTGACGCGACAGATTTCAGCAATTCCGAAGACCTGAATATTGCAGGGGCAAGCGACGAAGACGGTGCTCTGCTTGCGTTCTCCCTAATGTTCCAGGGCGACCGCTCCGTAGCGGATCTTACAGCACTCTTGCAGACGGTGGCGAATGATATAGAAAAGGACGGGACATGGGACGATGCCTCGACCCGCATGAAGATTGCCGAATGGAGTGCCGATGTCGATAGCGCGGGCAGACTTGCGGCAATCCGTAACAACGTGAGGGGCTGGAACCTTTCGAGCACAGTGCCGAACTTTGAACAGTTTGTGCGTGCCTTCTGGTACAAGGAATATGGCCTTGACAGTTGCACGACCGATAGTATCGGCAGGGTGAAGGCAGCAACTGCGGGCAAACGGATGAATACGGCAACCCGCTATATTTGCCGCGATAGTCGTTGGCAAATTGCAAACGATTTCGAGAAGGACACCTACGGCTGGAAAGACTCGACCGACGGTGCACTGAAAAGTGGTTCCGTGACCGGGACTGTCTATGTGTTCGACGAAACCGGAAGCAACGGCAATGTTGGGTGGCGTTTGGCTAACGATGTGGAAAAGGTGAACGGCGGTTGCCGAACTGCCATGTTCGGCGAAATCCGTCGCGATACGCGCAATGGTGGCTTCTACCAGTGTCAGGAGGCGAGCCATAGGTGGGTGCTTGTGAATAACAACCTGCTTATCGATACGCAGCTTTGGAGCGAAGGCGAGGACGGCTATGCCAAGTGGGGAGACTCCATTGGTGTTGTGACGGGCGGTAACAAGATTTGCTACGTGTATGACACGAGTGCCGCTTACAATGGCTGGCGTAAAGGCAACGACAATGATTGCACTTTGGGCTTGTTCGGTTGCACGGCTGGCAGGGCTGGCCGCATGAACGAGGCTGCGGACGGGAACTTCTACAACTGCGCAAACAACACGTGGACCAAGGTATCTGACCGCGTGCAATATAATACCACCGGCTGGGCCTGCCTTGACAGCAACGCGGGCGAAATGAAACTGGGCCTTTACAATACGGATGTCTACTTTGTGTGCGAAGCCAACGCCTGGCGTGAGGCCACGACGGATGAAGAACTGACTTGTAAGGTCGATGGCCTGTGTGTCGCATGTACCGAGAATAGCCAGGGTGTGTTCTGGAAGCATGGCGGAAATCAAATTGTTTGCGATGCAAAGACATGGCGTTCGCCGAACTGCGCCGAGATTGCGACGGAAAGCCTGTGCACGGCAAACGACAGTGCTGTAGTAGCCGAATGTGAAGACTTGGGTAACTTCAAGATAGACTACATCTGCTCGCAGGATCCTGAACAGCGTAATAAACTTGTATGGCATCCTGTGCGGCATCCGTTCGAATATACTCTTGAATATTGGAATGCAAAGCGTGCTGCCTTCAATGCGGCTGCTGTGGAAGCTCATGTGAATTCCGATTCCATGATTACCGACCCGCGTGACGGCAACACCTACAGGACGGTTGTCATCAATGGATATCGTGTGTTTGCCGAAAATCTGCGATATGCGGACAGCGTAACAAGCGTGAACCTTAAGGGCCGAACCCGTTGCTACAATAGCAACCCCAAGAATTGTGAGATAGGAGGCCGATACTACATCTGGACTGCCGCAGTGGATCTCGATTCCAAGTGGGAGGCCGCTTCAACTACGGGCTTGATTGGAGAGCAACACCAGGGTATTTGTCCCGATGGCTGGCATATCCCAAGCGGAGATGAATGGAGCGCCCTGTTCAGTGGAATTGGTTACGTCGCCCAGCAGGCCATCGGGAATGTGGGCTGGCAGAATGCTACTAATGTAAGCGGGTTCTCCGCGCTTCCTGCTGGAGGCAACATCGATGCCATTTTCTTCGATGTGGGCTCTGCCGCCTACTTCTGGAGTGCCACTGAGAAAGGTAGCGATAACGCCTACTACTGGAACTTGTATGCGAGCAAAGCGATTCTCTACGGCTACTACAAGAACCGCGCTTACGCAGTTCGTTGCCTCCAAGACTATCCCACCGCCCCCTAACAAAATGAGAGCCGTATGGACCCGTTTTTCATTGTCGTTATAGTAGTTGTTTCTCTTGTTGCCGTTGTTTCTGTGGTCAAGGTGGCGTTGGGTGTTCCCGCCGACATCAAGATACTTGGCGATGTCCTTGGCGACAATCCCGAGAAACGGGAGAAAACTGCGAGAAATGAGAACGAGGCGTTCATAAGGCTCATGCGCGATTCAGATAACGGAAAACAGCGCGGCTGTCCGCTTTGTCGGCTTGTTGGCAGGCTCCGTCGTAACGCCCCTGAAAGCAGCGCGACGGATGTCTTGCTGGAAGAAGCCCGCAACAATTTTGCCCGTTCGTACGAATTGCGGGCCCAGGAAAACCAGTCCATCCTTTCGGTCGCGGCCATATTGGTCGGGCTGTTTACTGCGTTCATCTATCTCTCGAAGCAGGTTGAGTATATCGCAAGCGGTGGAATGTATTGGCTGTATCTCTCGCTTTCGGCATTTTGCCTGGCGATACTGGTTGTTGCGGCAGTTTTCCTGTTCGAATCGCTAAAGCCGACATACTTGATCCCGAACTCGACAGAGACAAAAATCAGGGAAACCCTGCAGACGGGCGTCAAGGGCGAATCGGTTGACAAGGTGTCCGTCGGAATCAAATACAGGCTTATCGCAGAGAACGCGGTGCGCTCCAAGGTGAATGAACGTTCGAACATACTCAAGTCGCGCTGCCTGGACGCCACCCGCCGCTACATGCGTTATGCGGGCGTGTTCCTTCTGCTGATGCTTTTCACTTGGAGTGCGTACAAACTATACGCACATCCGGTAACGTGCTGCTGCCCTTAGAGAACTTCCGGCGCGGATTTACGTTGGAGTAACGCCCGTAGGTGTTTGCGAAGCGTTAACAAAAAAATCAATGCGCTGTTCAACAGCAGAAAGGCGAGAATCGTGCTCGCCAAATCTTTTCTCCGTAGCCCCCTTTAAATTCACGATCTCTGGATAACGTCTAGGTTGTAAAGAGTCGTGTTGTATACCTGAACGGCATCGGCACCCACATGTGCAAAATTTGCACATGTGATTTCCGGCTGGTAAAGCACAATTTCGCCTGTTTTTTCATCATTTTGGTCCATTTCTATCTCATAAAAAAAGACCGCACCCATATAATCCTCAAATACGAGAATTGATGATTATATGAATACGGTCGTTGGCAGGTCTTGCCCGCCCACTATGTTTGCAGGGTAGAATATACAAAAAAGATGTGCAAGAAGACAAGGGGTAGACGTGGGGGAGAATTGATTGAGCGGAAAATGAGTTTTCGTGCGGCAAATAATTCAGCAATCATTGCTTGCTAAATTTAAAAACGAGATTGCAAAGATTCAGCAGGCGCGGCTTTACGCTCTAGGCGTTCGCCTAATGTTTTTCTATATTTTCGCTTAATGAAATTACCTGTCGTATGCATTATCGGGCGCCCGAACGTGGGCAAGTCCTCGCTTTTCAACCGCATCCTGGGGCGGCGTGCCGCTGTCGTTTCTGACCGTGACGGCGTTACCCGCGATAGGCATTACCAGACGGCGAACTACAAGGGCCACGAGTTCACGGTGGTCGATACGGGCGGATTCTTGCCCGACGATTCCATCGACGTGCTGGCCGATAGCGTCCGTGCGCAGATTTTCAATGCGGTCGAGGAATCCGACCTCGTGCTCTTCATGGTGGATGTCCGCGTGGGCATTACCAAGCTCGACCAGCAGTTCGCGCGCCTTATCCGCAAGCTCGACAAGAAGGTGATTCTTGTGGCGAACAAGAGCGAGCAGCAGGGCGACCGCCAGGAAAGCTACGAGTTCTTGAAGCTCGGTTTTGGCCAGCCCCGCACCATCAGTGCGCTTACGGGCTATGCCTGCCTCTCGCTCCTCGACGAGGTTGTCTCGATTCTCCCGACGCCGGTGCGTGGCGAACGCAAGGAAGAACGCCCCATCCGTTTCGCGATTCTCGGCCGCCCGAACGCGGGCAAGAGCACGCTGTTGAACCGCCTGCTGAACGAAGACCGCGCGGTGGTCTCCGACATTCCGGGTACGACCCGCGATTCCATCGACTGCGACTTCATTGTCGATGGCCAGAAGTTCGTGGTGACCGATACCGCGGGCCTCCGCAAGAAGGCTAAGGTCGAGGACGAAGTCGAAATTTTCAGCAACATGCGCACGCTCGAAAGCATCCGCCGCTCTGACCTCTCGGTACTGATGGTCGATTGCACGCGCGGGCTCGAGGTGCAGGATTTCCGCATCATTACCGAAATCCGCAAGGCGGGCAAGGGCCTGGTGCTCGTGCTCAACAAGTGGGATATCTACCCGGACAAGACGGAAAAGTCCTTCGACCACATGGTGAAGGAGATGCTCGAACGCGAGCCGATGCTCGAGTACGTGCCGATTATTTCTGCAAGCGCCAAGGAAGGCCAGCGCGTGAACCGCATCGTGCAGGCCATCCAGACGGTGTATGCGAACTGCCGCCGTGTGCTGGGCCGTGACCGCGTCGCCGAAAGTTTTGCGAATTTCTTGCAGGAGAAGGCGCCCCCGAGCCACAACGCCCGCGTGGTGTCGCTTACCCGTGCCTGCCAGGTGATGGTGGAGCCGCCCGTCATCGCTATCGAGACGCGCACGCCGGAACTGGTGGACGAGTCGTACAAGCGCTACTTGCTCAAGAAGTTTTACGAGGAATTCCAGCTGCAGGGTGCGCCCCTGCGCCTGAATTTCGACCAGAAGTTAACCCTCAGAAAGGATGAAGAACTTGAACAGTTTACTGAGTCTTCCAATAGCGTACTTGCTGGGGTCGATCCCCAGCGCGATATGGGTAGCAAAACTCGCAAAGGGAAAGTCGTTCGACATTAGGGACTACGGCTCCAAGAACGCGGGCCTTACCAACACGTTCCGAGTGCTCGGCTGGAAACCGGCGCTCCCCGTGGTGTTCATGGACTTGCTCAAGGGCTTCTTTGGCCCGTGGATTGCCATGCGCATGTGCGAATCCCAGGTCGCTGCCGGCGGTGCGGACTATTCCCACTGGGTTCCGCTTGTCGCGGGTATCCTCGTGATTCTCGGGCACAGCTTCACCTGCTTCGCGGGTTTCCGCGGTGGCAAGGGAGTGCTTGCGGCGCTCGGCGTGTTCCTCGCGCTTTGCCCGATTACGGCTCTCTCGGCTTTTGGCGTGTGGATTGTCCTCACGGCTTCGACCAAGTATGTGTCGGTGGGTAGCATCGGCGCGTGCGTCGCGCTTGGCGTTTTTGCCGTGATGGGGTACCTCAAGTTGCCCTTCCCGCCCGACGATATTAACCTCGGGCTCATGATTACCTGCCTTCTGGTGGCGGTTTTCGTGATTGTGAAGCACAAATCGAACATCAAGCGCCTTTTGAACGGCACCGAGAACGGTTTTGGCAGCAAGCGCAAGACTCCGAAGGCATAAATATTGTAGATTGTTGAAAAAAGGATTTTTATCATGAAAGTAACTGTACTTGGAACTGGTGGTTGGGGCCTGACTCTCGGTCAGGTGGTCTATGAAAATAAGTGCGAAGTTTCGTTCTGGACAAACTCGCAGGCCGAAGTTGACCTGCTTTCGACGGAACATCAGTACAAGGACAAGCTCCCCGGCGTAATCTTCCCGGCGGATTTCAAGTACACGACCGACATGAATGCCGCCCTCGACGGCTGTGACATGGTGCTCATTGTGGTTCCTTCGCAGTTTATGGGCGGTGTCGCGAAGAACCTGGGCAAGTGGACTCCGGCGAAGGGCAAGGAACCCATCGTCGTCTGTGCCACCAAGGGCATTCTCGAAGGCACGAACCAGCTGATGAGCGAAGTGCTGCTCTCGAACGTGCCGTGGCTTACCGACGACAAGATGGTCGCCTTCAGCGGGCCTTCGCATGCCGAAGAGGTTAGCCGCCATATCCTTACCGCGATTGTGGCCGCCTGCGTGAACGAGGAATCCGCGAAACTCGTGCAGAAGGTGATGAGCTGCTCTTACCTGCGCGTTTACAGTTCTACCGACATCGTGGGCGTGGAACTCTGCGGTTCCGTGAAGAACGTGATTGCGATTGCCTCTGGCGTGCTCTACGGGCTCGAGGCGAGCGGCAAGTACAAGATTGGCGACAACACGCGTGCAGCCCTCCTTACCCGCGGCCAGGCCGAAATGTGCCGCCTGGGCAAGGCTCTCGGTGCAAAGTCCGAAACGTTCGCGGGCCTCGCCGGCATGGGCGACCTCATCGTGACCTGCCTCTCGCAGCATAGCCGCAACCGCTACGTGGGTGAACACATCGGGCGTGGCGAAACCATCGAGCAGGTGCTTGCCGGCATGAAGATGGTGGCCGAAGGCGTGCCCACCTGCAAGAGCACCAAGGCGCTTGCAGACAAGCTCGGTGTCGAGATGCCTATCGTGAACTCCGTCCACGCGCTCCTCTTCGAAGGCAAAAAAGTCGAAGACGTGCTCAAGGACATGTGGGATCGCGAACTCAAGACCGAAGTCTGGGGATAAAACCCTAGAAACGGATTGATGCGCCGAAGTGGGCGGCAAACCCGCTTCTGAATATTCCGCCGGATTCAAGTCCGGCGTTTTTGTTTTTTGCGGGCGGGGTTCCTTCCGGCGGTACCGCGGGGGAACTTTCCGGAGTTTTCGTGCGCTCGGTATAATCGGTCTTGAACGGGATGATTTGCGTCGCACTGGCGAAAAGCGAAAGATTGCGGAGAATTCCCTGGGTTTCGCGTTCCAACGTGATTCCGAGTCCGGCGACGAGCCCGTAGCTTTCGAGCATCCACGACCAGGATTCATTCTGCGCGCTGTATCCTATGAACGATGTTGTCGAAGAAGTCCTGTCGACTTCGATTTCGTCGTAGGTATAGTATCCGTGCAAGTCGATGCGCGGGGAAACCTTCGTGTGCATTGTGATGTTGAAACTCGGGTTAACGTGCCCTCCAAGCAAGACGGCAGAAAGGTCGATGTCTGCATCTACCAGGAAGTTCTTCTGCAAGAACGAGAACGAAAGCGTCTGCATGATGGACACGGGAAGCAGGCGGTTCGGGGCGAACGTCTCGAAGAATCGCTTCTTGTTCCTTTCCATGTGAATATCGGCCTTGATGCCGCGCGCATCGAGCCCGAAGGTCTCCTTTTCCCACTGAATACTGCCGTAATGCAGGCTTGCATCCAGCGGGACGAACATGAAACGCTTGGTGCTGTTGTCGCGCCAGGTGTTCCCGAAAATGTTCACGTCGGCAGAGGCTCCCGCATAGTAGAAATCGAGTTTGCTCGTTTCGAAATGGTGCGCGTATTGGGCGTTCCAGAGCCAGATGCGCGAGGAATCCTTGATAAAGTATTCCCGCTTTGCGTTGTACGGAGTCGTACCGATGTGTTGCAGGCCTGCGGTTAGTTCGTTGTTTGCAAACCTTGCTCCGGCTGTAAATCCCTTGCGCAGGTATTGCGAATTCCAGTCGCCCTCGATAAGGTGGACCTCGTCGTTTTCGTTTTCGGATTCCCAGCGGATGGTTGCAAGTTCCGGAGCGCCGCGCTCGACAAGTGCTGTCGCGTACAGCGAGGAATCCGCAGTGTGTATGGTAACGCTTGATTTTAGCGCCGGCAGGCCGCTTGCCGCTATGGAGAAAGTAATGTTCCGAAAGTCGGCCTGGATGCCCGCCGAACCGAGTGTGCGATTGCTGCTTAAAGAAAGTTCCCAGCCGTCTTTCCAGAGCCCGTCTATGCGGTAATGCGAAAACGAGGCAAAAACGGAATACTTGTCGGCATGTGCCGTGTCCGCAACATTGCAGAAAGTGCCGCTCAGTTCTTTGGTGTCGGTATCCAGCAAAAAAAGGCCGCCACAGCGGGCAGAGCCTTTTATTTCACCATACGCCAAGGAAGTAGCAAGAATGCTTGTAATCCCTATGGCGTATAGCGATTTGAAAATAGTATTCACGTGTTTTTATTAGTAATCGTATTCGTCTTCGTCCCAGTCTTCTTCATCTTCGTAGTATTCGTCGAAGTCGTCGTCGATAGCAGCCTTGATGAATTCATCCCAGAAGGAGTCTACCGTCATGTCGGGGAAGATACCGCCGAACGTGACGTCGGGGAAGATGATGATCTTGCGAAGGTCTTCGAAAGTGTACTTCTCGATTTCGGAATCAACCAACTTGCCGTTGAGGAGGCCCTGGATAGTTTCGGTCTTGTTGCCGTCCTTGTCGGTAAAGTAGCCGAAGTTGGGGACCTCGTTCTCGTAGAAGGCGACGGCGTAGTTTGCAACGCCCTTTTCGACCTTGCACATTCCTGCGGGGAGTGTTACGTCGGGAATCTTCCATTCGGTTTGGATTGTGGGCTCTTCACTGTTGAGCATGGCCCATGGGTCACCTTCCGCGTAGCTGTTGACGACGAACTTGATCTTGCAACCGTCAGCAACGTAGCCGATTTCTGCCTTGATGCGTTCAGGTTCGTAGACATCCATGAAGATTTTTCCCGAGGTCTCGTCTTCGTCCCATCCGTAGATTTGATTGCTTTCAATGTTGGGGTTGAACTTGTAGTATTCCTGTGCCACATACCCTTGCATGAATCTCTGGGCGTAGGCTTCTTCTTCCAGGTCTTCGGACCAGTAGAAGCCGCCGTCCGGGTTCACCCATTCGGACTTGTCGTTCACCACGTGGTACGGCAGGAACTTCTGGATGCCGTCGGTATTCTCGAACCACTTGTAAGGCACGAACTTGATGGTCTTGCCTTTGGCGTAGGGAATGTCGAAGCCGGTGCGGAGCTGAGTCTTGATAGTGCTCAGGGAATCGATGATTTTCTGGGCATCGGCGGTGCTCAGGTCGGCTTCTTCGCCGTCACCCACGATGTAGAGGTCGTTTTCCTGGGTCTTGAGGCCGTTCTTTGCTTCTTCGAGCCCGTACTGCAGGCCGAACTGCACATAGTTAATCGCACTGTCGATCATGTTCGGGATGTTCTTGTATTCTTTTTTCCAGGAATCATGGATGCTTGTAAACTTGCTCTCTTTCCCGATAAACTTGAACAGGTGCTCGAAACCATGGTTGTCGTAGTAGTTAACCTTGGCTTCTAACTCCATAAGGGAGTCAATCCAGTCGTATTTGCCGTTCTCGTCGATGTTGAGGTTGAGGCTGACAATTGCGGTGAGTGTCGCCTTGGCGGCGTACAATGCGGCAAGTACGGGGGCGAATTCACCGCGGTCAAGTTCAATATCGCGCTCGTCGATGTTGTAGGTGCAGGTGAACTCGTCATCGTTGGCGATGTTTGTCATGTAGCCGATGGCGGAATCCAACGATGGGATGACGGTTGCGATGGCGGCCTGTGCGTCGCTCACCAAGATGCCGCGGAGTTCATCGGTGGAATGGAAGGCGAGGTTGAAGGAGACTTCGGAAGAACCTCTCATGTCGCGCGAAAAGAGCGCTGCACCGGGTTTACCCGTGCGGGCGAGCAGCGTATCGACCAGGTTGTTGATTTTCTTGTTGTTCGCGATATCCGAGATGATGGATGCCGTGTAGGCGAGTTGCGCTTCGCAGTTGCCGGGATACTTCTTGAGGATTGCCTCGACGGAGGACTTTGTTGCGGCGCTCATTTCTTGCGCCTTGTTCAGGTCGCCATCCCCGAAGGTGGAATAGACATCGGTGAGGTCGCTCTTGATTTTTTCAATTGTCGCCTTGTCCGCTTCGTCCGTAATTTCTTGGCAGCCGGCGGTGACTTCGACCTTGGTTTCGATGGGGTCGTCAACAGAAATTGGATCCTCGTTCGAATTTGAAGGCGAGGAACTGCTGTCATCGGAGGAACACCCTGTCAAGTACGCTAGGGTACAGAGGGTGATAATGGAGGCTTGTTTGATAAATTTCATTTTTTCCTTCCTTTTTGAATTTGTATAGAAAAATAAGAAAAAAGGAGACGAAAAGATTAAAAAACTTCTTTTTCGTCAAAAAAAGTGTTTAAAAACAAGTTTTGGAAGATAAAATGCCTATTTTCGCTTCCCGAGGGCAGCAAATACCACGGCACCTTGCAGAGCCTGGAACAACATGGGGATGTATCCGAGAAGCGCTGCCGCAAGGACAATGTTGGCGGGAATCCCGAGGAGTCCTGTGAATAAACTCACGTTTACGCCTTCGCGGATGCCTATACCGTTTATTGAAATCGGGAGCATGGAGACCGTAATGGTGATGGTCATGAATACGGTAATGGTCGCGATATCTACCGGGACGCCTACCGCCTGGAAGTAGGCGTAATGTATCGCAATCGAGGAAATCTGTAGCCAGATAGAATCGAGTCCCGAAAGGAAGAACGCCTTTTTGTAATTGCGGTAAATGGAGAAGGCGTCCTGCAACTTTGTCAGGAACGGGATGCGCCCTGCGATTTTTTCAGGGATTCTTATTTTGTCCGAAAAGAGACCGCCAATAATGATGAGCACGGAAACGAGAGCGACTGCACATACGGCGCCCGTATACATGGCGGGAATGTCGTAGCGGGCAATGACGAACGGGAGCGTTACAAAGAAGCAGATGAACATCGCGATGAGGCCCATCACGCGCGAGATGGCGACTGCCGCGACCGAGTTCGCCATGTTCCCGAAGCGCTTGCCGAACGCGATGGTCTTGACCGCGTCACCGCCGAACCCGCTGGGGAGCAGGTTGTTGAAGAAGTACCCCAGCGCAATATAGGCGTAGAATGTGCGGAACCTGATTTTCTTGCCTTCGTCGAGCAAAAGTCCGCGCCAGCGGTTCGCCTGGATTGCCATGCTGAACAGCGTGCAGAAGAGGATGACGCCAATCCATGGGAGCGCCTGTGTTGTCCAGTGATTACAAACATCGGTAAATGGAACTTTCCAAAAAATATAGGCGAGGCCACCGACACTCACGGTGACTTTCAATAAGTTCAAGAGAATCTTTTTTGCCGAACCCTGCTGCATCCCTTAACCTTTTTCTGCGGCGAGCTCTGTAGCAATTTCGCGAATTTGCCTAGCACTCGATTCCCAGGTGAACTTGCTTACCCAGTTCTGGATATCCTGGTCGTATTTTCCCTTGTCGTCGATGGAATTTTCCAATGTGCGGGCAATGCTTTCGGCGCTTTTCGGGTCAAAGTACTTGGCGACGCTCCCGCCGACTTCGGGGAGTGACGACGTGTTTGAGCAGGCGACGGGTGTGCCGCAGGCGAATGCCTCGAGTACGGGCAGGCCGAAACCTTCATACAGTGAGGGCAATACGAAAAGGTCAGCGAGGTTGTAGAAGTTTACCAAGTCTTCCTGGCTGACCATGCCGGCGTGTATGGTGAGACTTTCGATACCCAAGTCTTTTTCGCGGGTATCTTGCGTGCGGCCATCGAACGCCTTCCCGACAAGTACGAGCCTGCAATCTTCTTTCCCCTTCATTTGGGCGAATCCTTGCAGGAGCATGTTCAGGTTCTTGTGGGGGAGCAGGTTCCCGACGTACAGGAGGATCTTCTTGTCGCGGGGAATATTGTACTTGCCGTACAGGTATTCAAATTCTTCCTTGGGCTTACGGACGAATTCTTTTCCGTAACCCAGCGGGACGACGGTAATCTTCGATTCGTCTGCCTTGTAGAACCGCAGAAGGTCGCGCTTGGTGCTTTCGGAATCCGCGAGAATGCGGTTCGCGCGCTTGCAGATGAACCAGAAGATGAACTTGAAATACAGGTGCACTACCTTCATCGGCAAGAACTCGGGGTGCACAAGGTGGGTGAGGTCGTGGACCGTCACCATCATCTTCCCGCGGTAAAAGAGCGGCACGTTGCAGTGCGGGATGTGCAAAACGTCGGGCTTTTGCTTGCGCAACTTGCGGTACGGGAACTTGAGCTGTTCCTTGTAGCCGTAGATGCCGCTGATGAAGGGAATGTGCGTGGGCACTTCGCCGTAGGTTTCGAGGTCCTTTGGGTCGCCAAGCGCTACGCTGTAGCCCACGTCGCGAAGCCAGTGCTGGATGCAGGTGCCAATTCCGGACCTGCTCACCATGCGGGCGTCAATCGCGATTTTCGGGGCGTTACCCATGCAAGTCCTAAGCCTCTGCCCTGAAGTGGTTGTACATCTTCTTGAGAGTCGTGCGGATGTCGGTGCCTTTCCAATACTTCTTTACGCGGGTGTTGTCGGCGCACAGGTATGGAGTTTCTACCGGGCGGACCTTCTCGGGATCCACGACGATTTCGATTTCGACGGGCGTGAATTTTAGAATCACGTCCTTCAGCAGGTCTTCAATCCTGTTTGCGATTCCGGAGCCCACGTTGTAGGTGTCGAACTCGTTCTCGTTCTCAAGCAGCATGCGGTAGACGTGCACGACGTCTTCCACGTCGGAGAAATCGCGCCAGGCGCTCAGGTTCCCCACGAGAATCTTGCCGGGCTTGCCCGACTTGTCGATTGCGGCGACCTGCTTCACGAAACTCGGGAGTGCAAACGTAGTTGTCTGCCCGACTCCGGTGTGGTTGAACGAGCGCGTGCACACAATCTTCATGCCGTATTTCTTGCGGTAGAGCTGTGCGAAATTTTCCTGTGCAATCTTCGAGATGCCGTAGGGGTTGCTCGCTTCGAGCGGTTCCGTTTCCTTGAGCGCCTTGTTCCCTTCGGGAATGGCGTATTCCTCGGCGCTCCCGATTAAAAGCGTCTTTGCGTGCGGCACATGCTTGCGGATAGCTTCCAGCAGGTTGAGCGTCCCGTTCACGTTTACGCTGATGGTATCGGCGGGGCACTTCCAGGAGGCCCCTACCGAACTGATGGCGGCGAGATTCACGACGGCATCGGGCTTCGCTCCTTCAATGAGCGCTTCCACCTGGGGCGCGTTCTGCAGGTTCACCTCGGGGAGATCCGCGGTCACCACGCTATGCCCTGCGGCTTCAAGCTCGCGGGTAAGGTACTTGCCGACGAATCCGGCTGCACCGACGATGACGACCTTCATCAAATCTTTCCTTCGGCAAGGAGCTTGATGTCGCTTTCGACCATGCGCTTCGCGAGTTCTTCGTAGCTGATTTGCGGTTCCCAGCCAAGGACCTTCTTCGCCTTGCTCGCGTCGCCGATGAGCAGGTCGACTTCGGCGGGGCGGAAGAACTGCGGGTTCACCTTCACGACTACCTTGTCGGTACCCTTGAGGGTCGCGTATTCGTCGACGCCCTTGCCGTGGAATTCGATTTCCATTCCGGCAGCCTTGAAGGCGAGCGTCACGAACTCGCGGACGGTATGCGTCTTGCCGGTGGCGACCACGAAGTCGTCGGCCTCGGGCTGCTGCAGCATGAGCCACATGGCGCGCACGTAGTCGGCGCTATGGCCCCAGTCGCGGCTTGCATCCATGTTTCCAAGTTCAAGCACGTCCTGCTTGCCGGCCTTGATCTTTGCAACGGCGATGGTAATTTTGCGGGTCACGAACTCGGCGCCGCGGCGTTCAGATTCGTGGTTGAAGAGGATGCCGGAGCAGGCGAACATGCCGTAGCTCTCGCGGTAGTTCTTGATAATCCAGTGCCCGTAGAGCTTGGAAACTCCATAAGGGCTGCGCGGGTAGAACGGCGTTGTCTCGTTTTGCGGGATTGCCTGCACCTTGCCGAACATCTCGCTGGTCGATGCCTGGTAAACGCGGGTGTCGGGCTTCACGAGGCGGACCGCTTCCAGAAGTTTCGTGACGCCGATGGCGTTGATGTCGGCGGTGGAGAGCGGGGTTTCCCAGGAGGTGGTCACGAAGGACTGCGCTGCGAGGTTGTATATCTCGTCGGGCTTCGCGATTTCCATGGCACGCAGGAGCGATGCGGAATCGGTCATGTCGCCGAAGATGAATGTGACCTTGCCCTTGAGGTGCTCGGCGTTGTTAAAGTCGAGCTTGCTCTTGCGACGGACAAGTCCGTAAACTTCGTAACCCTTCTCGAGAAGGAATTCTGCCAGGTACGAACCGTCCTGACCGGTAATGCCTGTAATAAGTGCGCGTTTCATGCCCTAAAAATACAATTTTTACGAGGAAAGTATGTACATTACTTGTATGAGAGACGAAAAAAATATATATTGAATAGGAGTAAAATAACTGGAGGAAATGTTATGAACAAGAAAATCGTTAAATTCCTGGCTGCAACGGCAGTCCTTTCAGGGGGCTTGTTCTTTGGCTGTTCGACTTCCGATTCAGGAACGGACTCGTATTCTAATTCCGGCACGAATGAGGGCTCGCTTGATTATCAGAAAAACGATGCCGCAAGAATGTGGTCCCGAATAGATGCTCTTGGAATTGCGGGATACTTTGATTCTCTTTCCCAAACGGAAAACGCCCCGGTTATTAATGTCGCGTCTCTCGTCAATCGCCACTGCCCCTCTCCGGCCCTTGCGATGGATGAAAATACGCGCTATCTGGATGAACTTGAATCGCTGTTCGATGAAGGTGAACAGGTGAAGGGTGTTTGCGGGAACGCTCTCAAGTTGAACGATGGCCAGGTGGCACCGCTCGGTGTGAACCTGATTGATTCCATGAGGGTCGGTACGGTAGAATTCTGGTTCCGCCCGAACGAGGATTTCTACGACAGGAACGCACGAACCTTGATGGGTAACGACGGTGCCCGAATTCATTTCTTCTACAAGAATGGTGAACTTTATTTCCAGAAGAACCATCACAACCAGCATTTCTTTGTGAAGGGTAAAGCCGAACTGAAAAACGACTGGAACTTGATTGCTGGCCAGTGGGGTGACGGTTACATGAGCGTGTGGCTGAATGGAGAATTGGTCGCCCGCTGGGAGCACGATAAGGGCTATGCGCCGGCGACGCGCGGAATCCCGTTTGAAAACCTTGTCGTCATTGGCTATAAGTCCGGATGCTGCATGGAAGGTGCAGGCCAGTACACGGGCATGACCACGTCTGGTTCTTTTGACCAGTTCCGCATTTCGAATATCCCGCGATACAAGATGCAGGATAGCGTCATTACCGAACCTGACACGTCGATAAACGATACTTCTGTTGTCGATCCCGTTCCGGTGGATACGCTGAAGGCAGATACGCTTGCGAAAGACTCTGTGCCCGTAGATACTACAGTGACAGACACGATTGTCGCAGATACTGCAGTGACGGATACGCTTACGAAGGATACGACTGCAGCAGATACGGTTGTGGCAGATACGACCGAGAAGGACTCTGTCCAGGAATCCTTGTGGTCGCTGCTGAATACGCAGGGTGTTTCTCGCTATTTTGTAGATGTTACGCTTCCTGTGGCTTCTTCGGCGGTCCAAAAATGCAATGCCCCGGCTCTTGCAATGGACGATACCACGCTTTACCTCGATGAACTGGAAACGATTTTCGCTGAAGGTAAACTTGTAGATGGCGTTTGCGGCAAGGCTTTGTCTCTGAAGTCTGGCGAAGTTGCTCCGTCAGGGATTAACCTGATTGATAGCATGGCTGCGGGCACGGTTGAGTTCTGGTTCCGCCCGAACGACGATTTCTTTGACGTGCCTGCTCGTACGCTTCTTGGCAATGACGATTCCAGGCTTCATTTCTTTGTGAACAATGGAACATTGTACTTCCAGAAAAACCACACGAATAAGCATTTCTTTGTTGGTGCTCCGGTGAACTTGAAAAAGGACTGGAACCTGATTGCCGGCCAGTGGGGTGATGGTGAAATGAGCCTCTGGCTGAATGGCGAAAAGGTGGCGAGTTCTGTGCATGAGCTTGGCTACGAAGCATCTTCGCGCTCCAAGCAATATGCGAATTTGTTGATAATTGGATACAAGTCTAAGTGCTGCATGGAAGGTCCGGGCCTCAGCCAGGCGTTGACGACGTCCGGCGCGTACGATCAGTTGCGAATTTCGAATGTTCCGCGCTATGTGGCTGCTGTCGATACGTTGCCGACCATTGATACGACTGTCGTAATAGATTCTCTGCCGGGTACGGACCATACTGACCCGTAATGCCTGCAATAAGTGCGCGTATCACAGCCCAAAATTATACGAAATGGTTGCTCAGGCATTGCTCCGGGTACCTACCGGTTGAGCATCATGTACGAAGGAAAGTCCACGTATTTTAAGTTTAGAGTACAGGGCGAAATCGAAGAATAGATTGTCTCCTTGAATTGGATAGACCTGGCCAAACGGCCAGGTTGTTTTGTATCTGCTTCGTAGATTCAAAACTTTGCGACTCGGTCATGGGCAAGTAAACTTGCTCGCGACTCTCGGCTTGATTGTTTTTTTTTTAAATTGCGGGTATGGCTTTTGTTCATTTGCAAGTTCATTCCGAATTTTCCGTATTGAAGTCTTCTGCTCGCCTTGATGGCATTTTGGCTGCGGCCGCAGCCGAAAATGCCCCCGCCGTAGCCCTTACAGACCACGGCGCCATGTTCGGTATTCTTGAAATACAGACGCGCGGGAAGGACATGAACAAGGCTCGCAAGGAGAAGGGCCTCCCTCCGGTAAAGACTATTTACGGCTGCCACGTGTACGTGGATTCCCCGAGTGCAAGTGTGAAGGACCCGACCACTTATGAACGCCTGACCCTGCTTGTCGAAAACGAGAAGGGTTATTACAACCTGCTCCGTATTGTGAGCTACCGCTATGAGGAAAGCGACCGCTGGGCGGAAATTCCCTCGGTCCCGCTGGATGTAGTGAACCAGCACAAGGAAGGCCTGATTGCCATTGCGGGCGATTACTTTAGCCGTTATGGACAGAACGTGACATCGGGTCGCGAAGCCCAGGCTCGCGAGTACATGGACAATCTTGACAAGATTTTTGACCGCGACCATCTTTACCTGTCCGTATGCGATAACGGAATCCAGCAGCAGCGTGGTGTGAATGAATTCAATGTGAAGTTGGCGCAGGAGATGGGCCGCGAAGTTGTGGCGGTTGCCGACGTGCACTATATTAAGCCCGAAGATGCCACCGCGCACAAGGTGCTGCGCTGCATTTCGCTCAAGTGCACGCTGAATGACTTTACGGATGCGCGCTTCCCGACCGACCAGTTCTATTTCCGTACCGAAGAAGAAATGGTCAAACTCTTCGGGCATATCCCAGGGGCTATCGAGAATACGGTCAAGATTGCCGAGCGCTGCAACTTTACGGTCAAAACGGGCATCGGCGATGAATTCTGGCCCCGGTTCAAGATTCCGGAAGATTTCCTTGCGTCCGAGGAATACCAAAATATTAAAGCAATCATGAAGGCCGAATACGATGCGGAGTACCCGGAAATTCATGAACGTGAACGGTTGGGAATAATCAAGGATAAGGCGAAAAAATTGATAGCCGCCTATTGCGCCGAAAAGGGCGTCGACGAGAAATCCTTGACCGATGAGGAAAAGGCCGAATTCCAGAACCAGGCTTCGCAGGAACCCTTTACCGACGAAGACAACAAGGCTTGGGAAAAGAATACGCACCGCTGGTGTAAACCGGGTGGCGACGCCGATATCTACATCACGCACCTGTGTAACGAACGCCTCAAATGGCGATTCCCCGACGAAAACTTCAAGTTTCCCGCGCGCGAGACCGATGTGGCCAAGCGCATGTACAAGGAATTGAACTGTATCCGCAACATGAACGTGGCGGGCTACCTGCTTATTGTGTGGGACTTCATCAACTGGTCGCGTGATAACGGAATTCCCGTAGGCCCGGGACGTGGTTCCGCTGCAGGCTCGCTTGTTACCTACATCATCGGCATTACGGATATTGACCCGCTCAAGTTCGATTTGCTCTTTGAACGATTCCTGAATCCGGAACGCGTGAGCATGCCTGATATCGATACGGACTTTGCGGATAGGGACCGCGGGCGCGTTATCCAGTACGTGACCGACAAGTATGGCTACGATTGCGTGGGACAGATTATTACCTACGGTATGCTCAAGTCGAAGGCGGTGATTACTGACGTTGCCCGCGTCTTGGGGCTCCCGCCTGCCGAGGCAAAGCAGATTACAAAACTGTTCCCGCAGAGAACGCTGAACTTTAGCCTTGAACAGGCCTGGACGGGTAAAAAGAAAAATAAGAAGGGGGGAGAGGATCCTCTTGAAGACGGCTATAGCTCGGAACCCCTGCAGGCGCTCGTCAACAGCCGTGCCAGTTACCAGAACCTCTGGGAAATTGCGAAAAAGTTGGAGGATTTACCGCGCCAGACGGGCGTGCATGCCTGTGGTGTGGTGATTACGCCGACTCCGATTTACAACCTGGCTCCGCTTTACCGTGCCGCCCCTGCCGATACGCCTGTGGTGATGTACGACAAGCACTACGCCGAAGACATCGGGCTTTTGAAGATGGACTTCCTTGGCCTGATTAACTTGTCCATCATTCAGGACACGGTGAGCATGGTCAAGAAAAACCGTGGGATAGACCTTGATATGGGCCATATTCCACTGGATGACAAGGAAACGTTTGACCTGCTCGGCAAGGGCATGACGACAACGGTGTTCCAGTTTGAATCTCCGGGTATGCAGAAATACCTGCGCGAACTGAAGCCGACGCGAATTTTTGACTTGATCGCTATGAACGCCCTGTACCGCCCGGGGCCTATCGACCAGATTCCGCACTTTATTGCACGTAAGAACGGCAGGGAAGAAATTGACTGCTACCACCCGGATTTGGAACAAGTTCTTGGTGAAACTTACGGCGTGATTGTGTACCAGGAACAGGTGATGAAACTTGCCCAGATTTTGGGCGGTTATACCCTGGGTGGTGCTGACAATATTCGCCGTATCATGGCGAAGAAGATGCCCGAAAAGATGGCGAAACTCGAACCGGAGTTCTTCAGGAAGTGTGAAGAACGTGGTTACGACCATGCGGTTATCGATAAGATTTGGAAGGCGGTGCTCCCGTTCTGCGGATATGCGTTCAACAAGAGCCATGCCGCAGCGTACGCCTACGTAGCTTACCAGACGGCATACCTCAAGGCTCATTACGGTGCGGAATACATGGCTGCATCGATGACCTCAAAAATGGGCAAGACCGAAGATATCGTGACGATTATTCAGGAAAGCAAGCGCCTAGGAATCAAGGTGCTGACTCCCGATATCAATACGTCGTACGGTGTTTTTACGGCGAATCCCGAAGGCCAGATTCTGTACGGGCTCGCGGGTATCCGTAACGTTGGGCTTGCCGTAGTTGAAGATGT
>FLNZ01000012.1_pt1 | contig 35569 bp, 29 predicted proteins | sample 1140391 | NCBI WGS metagenome assembly FLNZ01 (sample SAMEA3878171, study PRJEB12797) | bioreactor metagenome | biome: Moose rumen | place: Sweden | collected 2011-10 | reverse complement strand
AGCCGGATATGGCGCTTGATTTCGGACAGTTCCAGGCCCGTCAATCTGGAGATTGACGGAGAGTCGTAACCATCCTTGTGGAGTTCATAGGCCTTGGCCCATTCTTCTTTTGTGTGTTTCTGGTACATGAAAACCCCGAAAGTTGTGTCCAACTTTCGGGGTTCACATCAATTAGGGCGTGGGTCGTTTGCTTGTTTTGCGTAGGGCTTCTTGGTCGTTGCCTAAGGACGAACAGGTATTCGATACCACGCTTTTTTTGTTTTATCGAATATTGAGGGTAGGAACAAAGACAAACGTTTTTGCTCCCGTTCTTGCGTCCTTAAAATACGACCAAATTTTTAACGCAGCAGGAATTGGACAAATGGGACTCACCTCATTGGGGTGAGTTCTATTTGGGCATTCTCTTGTCGAAGCATGTCGATGTTTCGTGAACAGAAGTGAAAACAGAACATTTCACCTGTTCCGTAGGAACATCGAGGCGTTATGGCTTCTGGCAAGGATGCACTTCGTGTGCTTTCTCTGTTCTCCGGCTGCGGAGGACTCGATCTTGGGCTTGAGGGTGGCTTTACCACTCTCAAGAAATCAGTTAATGAAAAAATCCATCCGGATTGGATTGAAGAAAATATTAACCGAAATTTTATTCGCTTGAATAAGAATCGTTTTCAGACCGTTTTCGCAAATGACATCCTGCCCTGTGCGCAAAAGGCGTGGAACCACTTCTTCGGCAACAGAAAGAAAATTGAAGGGATATACAGAGTAGAATCCATCGTGGATCTAGTCAAGAAGAGTAAATCGGGCGAATTCCAATTCCCTAAAAATATAGACGTTGTCACAGGCGGTTTCCCTTGTCAGGATTTCTCAGTTGCTGGAAAACGCCTTGGGTTTGATTCAGCCAAAAGTCACAATGGTGTAAACGAAGAACACGCTGAAAATGAATCTAGGGGCACCTTGTATCTCTGGATGAAACAGGTCATCGAAATCGTCAAACCAAAAGTTTTTATCGCTGAAAACGTAAAAGGTCTCGTTTCATTAGGCGATGCCAAGAAGATTATCGAAACCGATTTTCGCAACATCGACAAAGGGTATTGCGTTGTCGATGCTCAGGTCTTGAAGGCATGGGAATATGGCGTTCCACAAAGTCGCGAGCGTGTTGTTTTCATTGGCATTTCTAGAAAGTACGCTAATCCCAAAATTCTTGCCGACATAGAAAAGAACTCCGAAAAATCGGCGTATTATCCATATCCGATAAAGACGCATGGAGAAGGTCTTCAAAAAATCGTTACCTGCAAGGATGCCTTCGTTGGATTGAAGGAGCCCGACGAAAGCACCGATGCCGCACAAAAAGCTTATTCAAAAGCGAAATACTATGGCAAAATGCAGGGCAGTTCTGAAATTGATATGGCCGGTGTCGGTCCGACAATCCGAAGCGAACATCATGGCAATATTGAATATCGCAGGTTGAGCGAAGAACATGGCGGAAAGATTTTGTCTGAATTGAAAAAAGGATTGCAGGAGCGTCGCTTAAGTGTTCGTGAATGTGCAAGAATTCAGACGTTCCCCGATGATTATGAATTCGTCTTTAACGACGGAACCAATAAAGTCAATTCATCTGATGCCTATAAAGTTATCGGGAATGCGGTCCCGCCTTTGCTGGGATACGCTATTGGGAAAAGACTTGAATCTCTTTGGAATGATTTATTCGGGGAATAAACATGTCTATTTCCGTTGGAGAAAAACTGGTCTGCGATCCAAGGACGTTGGAGAATTTCAATAATCTGCTCTCGTGTGCGAAAGAACGATTGCAGAGGGATTCGTCTCGATTTGCTAGCGGTGATTTTTGGAAGATTTTTGAAGGTGAGGTATGCAAAGCTCTAGACAAGTCAAAAGATTTTGTTGGGGTTCCCGATTGGAATATTGAATATATTGGTGGTCATAAATTTCCTGATATTGTCGCAAGAATCAACAAGAATCAAGCTTTGGGCATAGAAGTCAAAACTCTCAGTACTCGAAATGATTCATGGAAAGTAATGGGTGGCAGCATTATGGAATCAACAAGAATTCCAGATGTCAGCAGAATTCATGTATTTTGCGGCAAGCAAAACCCTTTTGAAATTAAATATCGTTCGTTTGAAGATTGCGTGGAGGACGTTGCCGTCACACATAGCCCTCGCTACATGTTGGATATGAATGTTGCAAGAGAAAAGTCTCTTTTTAAGAGATTGGGTAAATCATATGATGAGATTCGTCATATGAAAAATCCTTTTGATGCGTTCAGAACCTATATGGTCGATTCTAAAATGAAGCGTAACGCAACAAGTGATGGTGAAGACTTATGGTGGTTTAGCCCAAGTATAGATGAATTTTCAAAACTTGATTTAGCGGAAGAAAAATTCGCAAGTTCACTTGTCAACAATAAGGTGAAATTTTGGAATAAGCTTTCGGCAGATGAAAAACAAGAGATAAAAATTGAAATGCTTATCGCCTCTCCGAGTGTTTTGGAGGGCGATTATGAATACGCTTGTCAATGGTTGCTACAGAGAAAAGGCGTTGTTTGTCCATCATTCCGCGATATTTTTTCCGCTGGTGGGCGCACGGTCGTAAATGGAGTGAACGTTCCGCAAGTAATAGGAAAGATCAACGAATGGAAAGCTGATATCGCCAAAGCGTTCAATAAAAAGGAACTCCCGCAACAACATTTTGAACATTGGAAAACAAGAGTCTTGTCTATCGGCAAATTTTCAAGTGTAGAAAAAGACGTTCTCAAAAAAATTGTAGCCGATATTGGGAAAGGGATTTCTCGTTAAAAGAACATTCGTAAATGTCCGAGTTCCTTCCTAGTCAAATGTTTTCCATTGTTTCCAAACTGCTGAGTTCAAAAGTCGGCATTTCGAGTCGAACGAGGCTTGTGGACGGAATTCCGCTACCGGAGCCCAATAGCAGAGGCTTTCCCTAGACTTCCAGCCCTGCCTGCACCATATATTTTTGCGCGAAAGCGTTTGCCTCGTCGTCCTTTTGCTGGTTCTTGTTGCCGTAATAGACGTTCTTGATGAAGATGTCCTTCTTGCCGTGGAGCACGATGTGGCCGAGCTCGTGGAAGAACGTGAACCAGAACGCGTTGCGGTCCTTGAAACGGTCGTGCAGCTGGATGACGGGGATGTCCTTGTACCAGCGGGCCATGCCATGAATCGGCGCCGACTTGAAGTTCTGCGCGTAGAGCACCTTGATACCGAGTTTTGCACCCAGTTCCTGCAACTTGTGCATGCCGTCGTCAATGAAATCTTCGCCCACCTTCGGCTTGGGCAATGCCTTCTTGCGGCGTAAATCTTCCCATGCGGCAACGTCGTTTTTGGCCAGTTCCACAAATTGCGGCATCGCCTTCTTGATGGCGGAACGCACCTTCTTGTCGTTCTGCTTTTCCATCTTGATTTCGTCGGCGAGTATTTCGCCGCGGCGCATCCACACGGAGGCCGCGTACGGGTCTTCGGTTTCGGCCAGCGAAATGCGGAAGGCCACCTTCAGGCGGTTCTTGTAATAGTAATTTTCCCACGCCTTGGGGCTAGCCACCCCGAAGAACTTGAGGATGGGCGACACACCGTCTTCTTTGTTGTTGAAGTCCTTGATCCATGTGCGCGGATTGAGTTCACCGATGGGGAAGAACTTGCGCCAACCGGCCTGGTTCTTGACGGCTTCTTTGACTTGAAGTCTCATAAGTTCTTCTTCGTACCCTTTTTGGGCGTTAAGCCAAAAACTGACCGGGATTCCGGTGGCATAATCCAGGGAATGTGCGACTTCGATAGTTATGCTGCACTTGCCTTTCAGAATTTCGTTCACTGTTTTAGGCGTGTAGCCGATACGCGCTGCAAAATCATTGACATCGAGGCCCATTTCCTGAAGTTTTTCTTCAAGAAACGCACCCGGCGGGGTAATTCCCCAAACGATAGCTTCCTTATTCTTCTGCATGTTTACCTCTGCTAATGATAATCCACGATTTCCATAATTTCGGCATTGTGCCGTTCTGCCCAGATAACAAATTCGTTCGGTTCTGCGCCTTTGATTATAAGGCGGTAAGGCTGGTCAAGACTACAGGCCCATTGACCCTTGCGGTTGCCCACAAGTTCGTGGAAATTTCCGGGCACAGTTTTCAGGATTTCAAAGTTCTCGGCATATTTGATTGCCTTTATTCGCAAATTGTAGCACGCCGCCCGTTTTTTACCCATACGTCGTAAGGCGAATGCTTCGTCTAGCGCGCACAACTCTAGTTCCTTGTTCCTATATTCAATTTTCACAAAACCTCCACCGTTAATCAAAAGTCCTATTTTCTAATATAATAAAAACTTTTGGGATACGCAAGGGGTGTCTTATTTTTACAAAAATAGAACGGATTTTGTTGATAACGAAAGGGGTAGGTGTCCCCCTCGCTTCAGCCACGGCACGGCCGTGTCTTCCGCTACCCCCACGCCTAGTGGCTCCGCCCCTAAAACCCCGTTGTTCGCGAAAATATTTTTGCTATACTTAAAATATGGCTAAACTCTTTAGCAGATGTCTTGGGAAGATTGTTCTGATGACCGCAGCGGCGCTATGGGCTGGTTGCAGCGATTCCGAAAAAAACGATGATGCTGCCAAGCAGGATAATCCCAAATTGATTCATCCCTGGGACACGAAGAAATTTTTCGACGAAAAGCCCGAAGGCAATCTCCTTGAGAAAAAGGAAAAGCGGAGATTGGATTCCCTAAAGAATATCGGCAAACTGATTGACACGGGTGTAACTGCTCTTTATGGAGTTTATGTGGCGGATTCTATGGTGTTCGCCAATGCGTCTGCAAAAACTCCGCAAAATTCGAAAGGCCTTGCCGAATTTCCGGTTAGAGAAAAAATATCTGTTGCTGAAGGTAGCTCGCTTGACAAAGAATCTATTTTTAATGTCTTGGTTTCTTTCACGCCAGGATTGCGCCATATATACAGTATCAGGTATTTAAAGAAAAATCCTGATAAACATTTTGAAGGCGAAATAGTCTTCAAATTGATAATTGTTGCGGACGGCACAGTTAAAGATATCCAAATTGTGTCTTCGACTACGGGATATAAAGAATTTGATGAAAATATTCAAAAGGCTGTAAACCGCTGGAGATTCCCAAAAGTAAAATCTGGCGAGACTGTTGTGACTTTCCCGATTACGTTTCACGAAAATTCGATAGAAAAAAAGACTACTCAGTTGGAATAGGGCTTTTACCTATGCGTCAAGATTCAAAATTTTTAGTAGTATTCGCCTTTTTTGCATGCATCAGCCTTGTCGCCTGTGGCGATGATTCGAGCGGCTCCGGCCCAGAAGGCGGCGAAAGTAGCGCTGTTGAAGAGTCAAGTTCGTCTATAGAAGTCTCATCAAGCTGTGTAAATGGTGATTCCGGCACAGGGGCCGGAATGACATCTTCAAATAGTGTCGACACATCTGCCACAGTCAAAGCCGACACCACAAAAATCACCTACGCGCTCAAGCGTTTCGATGGGCCGCTTTCTAATCCGCACAAGGGCTTCACGGTGCCGACCGGTGGCGCATGGACTTTTGTTCCGGAATTTGAATACGGCCCTTACGGTTCCCTGAACAACAGGGCGTGGGACCTGGTCTCGTACGGTTCCGGTTACCAGCAGTGGAACAAGCTGAACCCGGCTAAGGGCGTTTACGACTGGACGGAACTGGAAAAACTGCTGAACGCACTTGCCGAACACAACATGGGCTATGCCTTGCGCGTGCTGCCGTATACGCCATCCTTTATCAAGAGCGACTTCCCGCCCCAAGAGGAATACGATTGGACTCCGCCCTTTGTCTATGAGATGGGCGCGAAAAAAATCCAGATTGACTTGCGCGGGACGGAATACCATGCGTACGCTCCCGTCTGGGACGATTCCATCTACATCTGGGCGGCGAAGGAGTTCGCGAAGGCCCTGGCCGAAAAATACGACGGCGACCCGCGTATCGAATACATCGATGTCCGCACTTTTGGCGAATGGGGCGAATGGCACACCTCGCACATGTTGGGGAGCGTGATGCCCGCCGACTCGGTGCTGATTGACATGCTGGACTACTATGCGTCCGTGTTCAAGAAGACCCTGCTGGTGCTGCCCTCCAACGGTTTTGGCGAAGTCTATACGCATGCGCTGGACCTCGGCATTACCAAGCGCGACGACGGGTTCATTGGCATTCCCGGCAGGCCCGATACCTTGCTGCGGGCGTACAATGCGAACCTTCCGACCATCGCCGAAAACATCGCCGGTTACAGGACGATGCTGACCTACGACGACCTGATTCCCGGAGGTAGCCAAAAGTGGACTGCGGAACGCTGGGTGAATGCGATTACTACGGCGCACCTGACCTACTATGTTCTTGATCAGGACAACGATTGCGGTTACTATTTCTACAAGGACAACAAGGCGCTGGCCGATTCCATGAGTAAGGTCATCGGGTACAACTTTACTGTGACGCAGGCGGAACTTTTGACCGTTGCGACGCCCACCGCGGAAAACTCCACCGACTCTGCTGCAGTCAAGGCTGCGACGAACACGCTGAACATTTCCGTCAAGAACACCGGCGTGGCGCCCTGCTTCTTTGATGTGTATCTGGTGGCAGAGTTCGTGGACAGCACAGGCGCGGCCATTGCGCAGTTGGGCAAAACCATCCGCATTCCCAAGGGAACGTTCAAGGACGGCGCTTCGCAGGAATTTTCGTTCAGCGGTGTGGTTCCGGCGGGCGAGAAAAATCTCGCGACGCAGCCTGGCGTTTCAGTAGCCCTTTCCCTTTTCGAGAGCGAAGATGCCTTCAAGAACGGCAAGAATCCCACCGTCCGCTTCGACAACGACGGCCTTCAAGGGAATAATAAGCTACTACTGCATAAATAATTTTTTATGGAGGGGTGTTCGGATTTGAGAAACCTGGATAAAAAATTTATATTTCTCGTTGTAGGAGAATTTCATGATTTGTCCGAAATGCGGTGAAGAATACGAAGATGACATGCAGTGTTGCTTGTGGTGCGATGCGCCGAATCCGAATTATGGTCGCGTCGAGGAAGCCGAACGTAAAGTAGGTTCTGTCCAGAAACGGAATCAGGGTGAAATAAACGGCTTTGATTATCTTGAGCATTCCGATGAGGTGGACTTTGCCCAAAGAACCTCTGGTTATGTTGTGTTTAAAATTGCCAAGTTTGAATTTGTTAAAACCGTTGTGGGAATGCTCTTCTGTCTTGGTCCATTTTTGTTTTTTGCGGCGATGTTCTTTGTCGAAGAGCAGAAGTCTTTGTGGCCGTTATTGCTTGTGAGTGGGTGTTTTGCCTTTTATATTTTCGTTTTGTCAAGAACGGTTCTTGCCGTAAAATGGTATAAGGATAAATTCGTTTTAAAGACACTCTATGGAGAAACGGAACTCTCGTTTGATAAATCGGTGTTTGCGGAGTTTGGATACGAAGACGACAAAGGGTTTTGCGTTTGCCTGAAAAAGGGAAAATGGATTTTTGTACTTCGTGAAAAGGCGTTTCCAAAAGTTACAAAGATGTTGTGCAGAATTTACGACGAGTTAAATCCGAAAGACCTTGTGTTGGGCGAAAATAGTTCGGTTTACGCGGAATTCAAGCCGCTGAAGCGCCCCGTCGCCATGGGCTGGTATGTCGTAGCCTTTCTTTTCAATATATTTTTAGGTCTTGGTAATATTTTGGTTTCGGACTTGGGCTATGCTGCGTTCGCTTTTTTATTTGCCGCCATAGTCCTTATCTGTGCATTTTATCATTTGAGTGATGTTTTCGAAATCCGGTGGTACAAGGACAAGTTTGTGCTTTGCACCCGTTTCGGAGAAAAGGCGTTCTCGTTCGACAAGTCGGAACTGCAAAAGACCAAGCGCGATGAAAAGGGCGCTTTGATGTTCTTTTTCAAGAAAGGCCGAATGTCTTTTGTTGTGGATGAACGCGTCTTTCCCGAAGTAGCGGCAATGATGAAAACGCATTACGGCGTGGAGTGATTCTGCGATGTCCCTGTTGCTTACCCTTTTGTTCCTAGCCCTATTCGTGAGTGCGATTGTCCGTGGGCAGTTCTCTTACGGCAAGGCGGATTACAGTTTCCGGGAGCACCCGGTGCAGTTCGTAATCGTGCTTGTGTTCATCTTGGGCGTGTCGGCGCTTTGCTTTTACCGGTTCCTTGTGGAAATGGAATTCTTGCGGTAAATTTCTACATTTGGGCGCGCTATGCTCCAAAAGAAATCCCTCATCGTTTTTGATCTGGACGGCACGCTGTTCAATACCCTCGGCGACCTTGCCGTGGCGGTGAACTATGCACTACGCCACTTTGGCCTGCCGGAACATGACGAGCAGCGCGTGCGGACCTTTATCGGGAACGGCTCCATGAAGCTGATCGAGCGGAGTATGGGGGAGGCGGCCCTCCCGGAAAACATTGCCCGCACGGGCGTTACAGTCGAAATGGTCCACAAGGTCTATTCGGATTTTTACTGGGAACACTGCACCGAGCGCACGCTCCCGAATCCGGGCGTTGTTGAATTCTTGCGCAGTACGACTGCCCGTGTGGCCATGCTTACCAACAAGCCGGAGCGCCCGACATTCAAGCTGCTGGAACATTTTGGACTTCGCGACCGCTTTGAATTCGTGCTTTGCGGCGACACCACGCCCGAACGCAAACCCAGCCCCGCGGGTCTCTTGAAAATCATGGAATCCGCGGGTGTCACTCCCGCCGAAACCGTGATGGTGGGTGACGACCAGCCCGACATTCTGGCTGCCCACAATGCCGGCGTTGACTGCGTTACGCTCCTCTGCGGGTTTGGAAAGCCGGTGAACTTGCTCCCGCTTGAACCTGAAAATGTGGTCGAAAGCTACGCCGAAATGTGCGAATTACTTTGTTCTTTAACGCGCTGACGCTCTTGTTTTGGGGCGCGCCTTCGCACAGCCTTGAAAAAAATTGTATAGTTGTGCTTGGTATGCTCTATAAGTTTTCACGCCTCGTGACATTCGTATTGGTGATGGCTCTCGGCCTTGTCGCCTGTAGCAATTCTTATAGTTCCCTTGCCGATGTTTCGGAAGAAAATTCTTCGTCAGAAACCTTTTCGAGTTCATCGTTTGTAGTTTCGTCAAGTTCTTCAATAAAATTCTCGAGTTCTTCAGATGCCTCGGAAACCGTGTCAGTTGTTGCTCTGGTAACGGATACTTTCGAGGTGTTTGCCTTTGGGTCGTTGAATATCGATATTGTCGCGGATTCGTTCTTGACCAAGTTCGATTACGGGGACGTTGTTTCAGTAATGGTGCCTGGGTACGACACACTGGACGTTCCCGTGGTTGCGAACTATGGCGATGTGTTTCCGGGCGAATTCTTTTTGTATGTTTCCTCGGGACTGAATTATCTCAAGTTTGAAGCCCGCTACGGACAGATGGCGGAGGTCATTGGCCTCGGGCGTGGTGCAGAATTCCCGATAGAAGTTGCCATCCGGATGAAGGAGAAGGGCGGCTATGCGGAACATCTGGGAAACTTGAACTCACTTGCAATTTCCTATTCCATTGAGGCGTATCCGGAGCTTTCCGTCGCGGACTTTGCGAATTTCAGGATGGTGCGTACGACGGGAATGGGCGAGGGTCGGCTTTACCGCTCGTCGAGCCCGGTGGACCCCTCGATTGGGCGCAACAAGTATGCGGATTCACTTGCGGCGGTCGCGGGAGTCAAGACCTTTGTGAATCTTGCTAATAGCGAGGAATATGCGGAATCGTACAACGGCTTTGCGCAGTCCTATTATGCGACGCGGAACGTTGTTTACCTTGATGTGCTGCCGGGCTTTGCGAACACGCCGTTCAAGGAGGGCTTCGTGAAGGGGCTCCGCTACATGGTAGAACATGATGGCCCGTACCTATGGCACTGCACGTACGGCATGGACCGCACTGGGTACACGATTGCCGTGCTAGAGGCCCTGATGGGAGCGCCCGCCGAAGAAGTCAAGGCGGATTACGCTGCGACGCACAAGAATTTCTACAGCGTGAGTGGCGGCAGGCAGGTTGCCTTGACCGCGAAGCAGGCGGAACTCATTCAGGCGATAATTGTGAGGCTCATGCGGAATGCGTATAAGGTGGATGGAGTCGACATCTCGGATTTCGAGAATGCTGATTTGGCGGCCGCCACCGAGAAGTACCTGCTCTCGCTTGGCTTGGAACAGCATGAAATTGATTCGCTCAGGGCGCGACTGAAGTGAAACTACTTCAGGAATTTTCGAATGACGTTCCTCACGTGTTTCGCGTTAAGCGGGGTGGTCGATGTTTCGAATGTTGCGATGAGTTTCTCGCCGAGCGTATAGCCGGATTTGTCGTAGTGCTCGATTTTCTTGACTGCGTTGGATGCGTATTCCGGATTGTCCATCAGCCCGAAATGTTCCCATACAAATTCTTTGCGGGAGTGAATGTTCAAGCAATAGAAATCCGGATGCAGTGTGCCCATGCCCTTGACTGTAAGCGGGAATTCGTACCGGAAGGGAATTCCTTCACTATCTAGAGAATCGGCGATGATGACCTCGGACTTCGACCGGACTCTCACGCCTCTTGAGGTATAAATTTCCGGAGTGTCTTCTGCGAAGGATTTTGCTTTGTACGGGAGGCTTCGCCAGAGTTCGGCGTATTTTGCATCGGGCAATATCGCCGGAGCGACGAGTCCCCTGCGGGCTGGATTTAGGGCGTTGTAGATATCCTCAATCTCGGTGCCGTTGTATTTCTGGGCAAATTTTTCCAGCAATTCGATTTCACGTATTGCTGCCGAAAGAAGAGCTTTGTTATAATCCCTTTGGGCGACTGCCTGAACCTTGTGGAGTTCTTTTTCGGGAACGTAGACTCCGTTGAGGTTGCTGTTGCTTACAAGGTAAAAATGCGGATAGCCGCTCTTGCTTGTTGAAATTCTAAGCCGCCCTTTGGGTGCATTTCTTAGGGCCTTTTGTTTTTCGCTGCGGAGGGCTTGCAACTCCTGCAGGCGCGCAGCCACCTGGAACGAAAGCGATTCCCTGGAAATCAGCTCGGGTATATGATTGTCCATTTTTTCCCCTCAGATTAATGGTGTTGGGTGTAATGTATAAAATATGGAGCCCGCAGACCAGTGGTTGGGCCGGTATTTGAAAAAATAGGACTAAACGGGGGTGAAATTGTGGTTTAGTCCTACCGAGGCCGTCGCAGTCAAAGTGGCGATAGGACTAAATTGGCGAAAAGGTGCCGTTTAGTCCTATTTTCGGGCGCTCCTCCCTCCATTTTCGTATGCAGAATCCCCGCAACCCTCTGATTTTTTGCTGAAAGAGGTAGAAAATTTTTTTTGAAGTTGCTGGTTGGTAGGACTAAACGGGGGTGAAATTGTGGTTTAGTCCTACCGAGGCTGTCGCAGTCAAAGTGGCGATAGGACTAAATGGGCGAAAATGTGCCGTTTAGTCCTATTTTCAGCCCCCCGCGGCTATTTTCGAGCCCTTCGGCGGCTATTTTCGAGCCACCCCGCGGCTATTTTCACCCCCCCGCGGCTATTTCCAGGCGCCTCGCGCCTTTTTTCGAAAGTCGCGCTCCCCCTCCCGATCTCCACCCGCAAAAGCCTGCATCTCCGCACGGGCAGCCTCTGCGTTGAATTTGCTATATTCTTGCCTATGATTTCAAGAATTTTTAAACCGGCATTCATCGCGGCGCTCGCTTTTGCCGCGGCCTCCTTTGCCGACGAGGCCATCCGCTTTGTTCCCGAGGTTTTCCCGATGGGCGAGGTTGCTCAGGGCGACCAGAAACACTACGTGTTGCAGGGCGCGAACACCACAGGTGCAGAGATCGTGCTCGAAAACGTGTTCGGGCAGGGCATCGGTATGTCGAATTTCAAGTTCCCGCAGAAAATTGCCCCGAATGCGACCGTCACCATCGAGTTCGATATGGACTTCGCTGGCATGGAAGGGAAAATTGACCCGACGGTCGTGCTTGTTGCCGCCGGCGGTAAGCCCTATACGGCGAACCTTTCGGGCGTGGTGAAGGCTCCCGTGTTCTTCGGCGAGAAGCTTTTCGATGCTGGTTTCTACAAGGCGGGCGAAAAGCGCGAATGGACGTTCTACGTGTGGGAGACCGACAAGAAGGCTCGCCCCGATATAGAACTTTCGCCCGAGTCGGCGAAGCAGTTTGCGATGAAGTCTAAACCCGTGATGCTCAATGTCGACAAGCTCGACAAGATTAAGGAAGGCGGTAAGGTTCCCGGAATCAAGGTGACTCTCTCGACGAAGGGGCTTACCCGCGAGGGCTGGGAATTAAAGCAGAAGAGCATTCGGAAGATAGTCTCCTTCAAGAGCAAGAAGTACCCGAAGGCGACTCCGGAAGTGCTCATCGTCGGCTACTGGAACGAGTAGTCCGGCCCCGAAATGGCGAAAATTTTGCCTTTTTCGGGCTTTTGCCTTGAAAAATGCCCCGAGTTTAACTAACTTTGGCATACTCTTACGAGAGACCTCGGGATGTAGCTCAGCCTGGTAGAGCGCTTGAATGGGGTTCAAGAGGTCGCTGATTCGAATTCAGTCATCCCGATAGAAAACGCCGCTGTTTCAGCGGCGCTTTTCTTTTTACTGATCCGCGCGGTTCTTCGACCGGCAAATCAACCAGCAATTCCGCGCGGTTCTTCGACCGGCAATTCAACCGGCAGTTCAACCGCGGCCCTACGACTCCGGTTTCCAGACAATCACCTTGTTGCGCCCGGTTTCCTTGCCTTCATAGAGCGCGCGGTCCGCCATCTGGATGCTCTTGTCTGCCCCGAGCGCGTGGTCGTATTGCGCGACGCCGAGCGTTATAGTCACCTTGATGGAAATCTTCCCGAATATGACGGTCGTGTTCTCAATTGTCTTGCGGAAACGCTCGGCGACAATCTTCGCCCCTTCGAGGTCGGTTTCCGGGAGCAGCGTGAGGAATTCCTCCCCGCCGTATCGCGCGAGCACGTCGTACTTGCGTAGCAGGTTGCGGATTGTGGACGAAACGTGCTTGAGAACCTCGTCGCCGCAGGCATGCCCGTAGGTGTCGTTCACGTTCTTGAAATGGTCTATATCGATGAATATGAAGCAGAAAGGTTTCTTGGAGCGGGTCACGCGCTGTATCTCGTTGTCGATGGTCCGCAACATGTCGCGCCGGTTCGGAAGTCCGGTGAGTTCGTCGGTCCGCGAAATCAGGTCGAGTTTCTTGTTCGCTTCCTCGAGTTCCTTCGTGCGTTCCTGCACTTCCTGTTCAAGCATTTCCCGGTGCGCGTTCAGTTCCGCAATCTGGCGCTTGATGGTGTGGTGCATTATGTTGAAGTGCTTCGCGAGGATTCCTATTTCGTCTTGCCTGTTGCCCACGTCGATATCCGGAGCCTCCATGTCGCCTTCCGAAATCTCGATGGTGTGCTGGACGAATCGCCCCATCGGGAGCACCAGCTTGCGGTAGAGCCAGAAAGAAATGAGCAGTATCGCGATAAGCGCCGTGGCAAGCATGACCTTGCTCACGAGCAGGAGCGAAGCCACCTGTTCGTCGATTTCGGACTTGGGCTGCAGCGACAGCAGGCCGAAATCGTACGAGGCGTCGTACACGTAGTTCGCAAGGTAGGCCCGGTTATCGGAGAGCGTGTAGAACTTGATTCCCTTTGTCTCGTCTGCCTTTGGGTCGAACCCCTTGATTCCGATTTCTGCAATCTTGTGAGGCTCGGTAAGCCAGGTCTCCAGGTCGGGGTGGAACAGTATTTCGCCTTCGGAATTGATGACGATGTAGTACCCCTTCTTGCCCACCTTGCTTTCGGAAAGGATTCTCCAGAGCCTCTGTGCCGAGAAACTGGCCACGAGGCTCCCGTTGCCCTTCGCGTTGTCAGATACGACTGTCGCGAAAGCGCGCTTGGGCCGCATGTTGTCCGAGTCGCGGTACCAGCCCGAAATAAACGGCCTGTGCGGTGTAATCTTGCTGAAGTCTACGGGATACTTGGTGGGGGCGGACGCAATCATCGCGTTATCGCAGATGAGGCTGTCGTTGCGGTCAAACAGGGAAACTTTTTCGCCCGATATGAATAGCGGGGAAATGTTGTAGCTCTTGAGGTAGCTGGTCGATATGGCCGGGTCCATGCTCTTGATTTCGGATGCCTTGGCGAGCAGGGTAAGCTGGTTGCCGAACTGGAACAGCTCGTTGTGGAGGGTCGACGACATCTGCTGCAGGTGGATGATGTTGGTCTCGTCGGCGGACTCGAGCGTCATCTGGGTCTGTCGCTTCGCGAAATAGTACGTGCCGCCGATGGTGGCGACCGCCATTGTGCTTACCAGGAGCAGCAGGCTCTTGACGATGATGCTCTTGGAGAGTTTTAGGATTTTCTTTTCGCTCATGGTTCTAGTTTAACTTTTTCTCTTGCGCGTGTACGAAAAAAGGAAACTCAGGACTAGTACAAAGAAGAATATAAAGAAGGTCGGGTTGACTCCGTTCCCTTCGGCCTGCCCGGCCTTTTTGTCGGAGGTGTCCTTTGGGGCGCCCTTGTTCATCGCCTTTGCCCAGATTTCCTGGAATTCGGCGTAGGTCGTCGTGCTTGTCGGCGTATAGCCGAGCTGGTTATTGATGGTATCCGAGTAGCTCTTGAATATCTGGTAGAGCTTCTCCTCGGAGTAGGGGACGGGGAGTTCCAGGTGGTCCCATACGGCGCTGAACATGCAGACGAGCGACTGCTCGACTTCGCCCCATTCGGGGAGTGCCGGGTAGGTCTTGCCGGTTTCCAGCTGCGTTACGAGGCCCTTGTACGCTTCGTCTTCGGCCCAGGATGCAAGAACCGCCTTGGATGTGGGGAGGAACCCGATTTGCTTAGTGTAGTCGTCCAGGCTGTTGTCTTCGGTCAGGTAGAGCAACAGCTTGGCAGCTTCCTTGTTCGTGCTTTTTGTGGGAATGGCGAGGTTCGAACCTCCGATAAAGCTCACGCTGCCCGCACTTCCCTTCGGGAAAGGTAGCACAATTACGCCGTCCGCCCCGATACGCGAATTCGAAAGCCCGCCCTGCGAACTGTGGATGCGCGTCTGCATCACGACTTCTGCCGTACTTACGATGAATGCAAGCTCGCCGTTGTTGAACTGCTGCGCGATTTGCGCGGAGTTCGCCTGCAACGCGTCGGTAGAGACCAGCGAGTCGACGACGAACGATATGTACTTGGCTATCCCTTCGAGCGTTTGCGGCGAAAGAATGTTCGAACACCACTTGCCGTTGTTGTCCTTCTTGACAAAGGAGCCGCCGTAACTCCACACCCAGGGGGCGAAGTTGTGGGGAATGTTCCAGTCGCTCTTGCCGGGGAGCGCGTAACCGCGAATCTTTGCACCGTCTTCGAGGATTTCCTTGCCCTCGTTCACCTTGCGGATGGCGTTCGTGAAACCCTTGTAGCTCTCGATGTCGGCGGGCGAAATGCCGTACTTTTCCATGATGCGCTTGTTGCCGAGCACGGGGCGGATGTCTATGAACCACGGAACGGAATAGATGTTCGTGTCGGAATCGATGTGCGACGTGTACCACGAGACGGGCACGAACCGATTTGAATCAATCTTGTCGAGGTAGGCGTTCAGGGGCTTGATTTCGCCGCGTGCGGCAAAGTACGGGACCCACGTGGACCCGAGCTGCAGTACGTCGGGTGTGCCGTTCCCGGTTTCGAGCATGGTAGAAATGCGGTTCCAGGCTTCTCCCCAGTCGAGCACGGTCACCTTTGTCGGGATACGAGTCTTTTGCGTGAACTTTTCGAGCTGTTGTTCCAGTTTCTCTTGCGGGGTGGCGCCGTTGGGCATAATCCAGATGCTGAGCGTATCGGCGGCGATGGCCGGCGAGAGCGATAAGGCAAGTGCGAGAGCCGTACCTTTAAGGGAAAAATTCATACTCCTATCCTTTTTTTTCGGGAAAGCCCCGATAAATGCGTGTACCCTTGTTCAAATTAAATAAAATTTTGTACTTTCTTCGCAAAAAATTCGTAAAAAGGGGAGCGTTTATGCTTGTTGCTTGCGGGATTGCAGAACGGGAAGGGAAATTGCTTGTGTGCAAAAGGCCTTCGGGCGTGCCTTACGCGGGTGCCTGGGAGTTCCCTTCCGAGGAACTCGCGGAAGGGGAAACTCTTGAAAATTGTGTAAAAACGGCGTTTTTTGACCGTATTTCGGCTGTTTTGGCCGAGAATCGTGCCATTTTCGCGTTCGATTCTGCGTGTGTGCCGGGGTGCCGGCTTTTTACATTCAAGGTAAACTTTTTTGAAACAAAAATGAGCCTAAATGGCTACGAAGATGCCCGTTGGGTGCGAAAAGAGAAACTTTGTAGGCTTCGGCTACACCCCGACAGTGTGATAATAGTCAAAGAAATTGAAAATTTTTTGTGAAAATTCGTGCAGAAACATATTTTTTATTTATATTTCTGCTCAGTCGTAATTACGATAAAACCAAATCCTTAAGGAGTAAAAAATGAAAAAAGGTATCGCTGCTCTCGTTTGCGCTGGCATGATCACCCTCACGGGCTGCTATGGCAGCAACGCTTGCTTCGAAAAGCTTCACAAGTGGAACGGCACGCTTGGCAACAAGTGGCTCAACTCCATCGTTCACTTCTTCCTGCAGATCTTCGGTGTGTACTGGATTTGCCTTGGCCTCATCGACGGCCTCGTGCTCAACACCATCGAATTCTGGACTGGCTCCAACCCGCTCGCTGCTGGTGACTCCTACTTCGAACAGGATGCCCAGGGCAACTCCATCGCTGCCGTGAAGAACGCCGATGGCTCCATGAGCGTCGAACTCACCTCTGCTGCTGGCGAAAAGGCTAGCCTCGCGCTCCAGCGCGACGAAAACGTTGTCCGCGCTCTCGACGCCGAAGGCAACCTCGTTGCTCAGTACGACATCGCCAAGTAATTTCTACTTCGGAAATGTTTTGGGACCCTGGCACCTGCCAGGGTTTCTTTTTTTATAACCGCTCGTTCGTCGTCTTGGGTTGAGAACCTCCGGTTCCTCACTCGCTCCCACCTAAAGGTGGCCATGCCCACATAGGCACTGAAGTGCCAAGTGGTCAAAGGTCGCCAACACGGCACGCTTGCGCCGTGCCGCTTATGGCTCACATTATACTGCTTATTGGCCTGTTTTTTAATAAAAAGTGCAATTTTTGCGTTGTAAACCGCTTTTTTCTTGAATTTTAATGTATTTTGGGGGTATGGCAAGGCGTTTTGCAAAAGTTGGACGCTTGGTTGCGGTATTGCTTACTGCAATCTGTTTCTGCGCGTGCGTCGAGAATGACGTGAATCGCGGGAACGAGGCGCTCCGCATTGGCGACTACGACCGTGCCGTGGCGAACTTCTCGAAGGCGCTCGACATGCAGCCGGCGAACCGCGACGCGCGCTATGGCCTTGCGCTGGCCTACTATTCCATTGCCGAAGAGAACGAACGCCTGAAGGTCCCTGTTCTTGAAACCTGGCAGCGCACCGTGAACGAGTTCCGCATCCTTTCGCGCGTGGATTCCAGCGGGCGCATTTCCGGAACGTATTCCACGAGCCTGTTCTACCTGGCGCGCGCGACGCTTGCAAGCAACGGGCATGCCGATGTGCTCCCGCTACTCGACAAGTCTATCGCCCTCGATAGCGCGAACTACTTCAGTTACAACCTGAAGGCGCTTGTGCTCGGGAATCTCGGGCGCACCGAGGAAGCAAAGAAGATTTTCGTCTTTATCGTGACGAAGAACCCGAAGTTCGCCTCGGCCTACTTGAACCTGGGCAACATCTACTGGACCGAGGGCGACATAGAATCCGCGTGGGATATATGGTCGATGGGGCACGAGGCGCTGCCTGAAAATGCTGGGCTTGCGCGCTGGACGGCTGTTGCAGAAGATTCACTCAAGGCTCTTGCCATTGCGGGTGAACTATGAGCGTGCTTGCCGGAGTGAACCGTTGTGCATTGTTGCACGAGGGTGGCGAGGCTCAGGTCTACGCGCTTGAATCGGATGGCAAGAAGTATGTGCTCAAGTGGTATGCCGACGGCGTTCAGATTGATTCCCGTGTGGTAGAAGCTCTCCTGCGCGAACGCATTCCGGGCGTCTACCGCCTGATGGAAGCGGGCAAGAAGGCGGGCCGCCACTACCTGGTGTACGAGTTTATCGAAGGCGTTTCCGTTGCGGATCTCGCGAGCATCTCCACTGCGAGCAATGCACCTGCGGGCAATCCTCCAGCAGGTGACGCTGCAAAAGATGCGTGCGTCCCCGTGCCGGTCGCGATTTCACTTGTACGTAATCTAGTGCAGTCGCTCGCGCAACTTTCAAGAAACGACGTTCACCACGGGGACCTGAACCCCTCCAACGTGCTTGTGACGGCGGACGCTGCTCCGGTGCTTATCGACTGCGGGATAGTGGGCCCGGGCGCCCTCGCGTATGCCGCGCCCGAACGCATCCAGGGCAAGCCCGCCACGGTAAAGAGCGACATGTACAGCCTGGGGCTACTGCTCTACCGGCTTGTTGCGGGCGAGGACCTGCTGCACTGCGACTGCTTCGATGGCTTTGCGCAGGCCGCGGCGGAAATAGATGCGGTGGATGTGACTGCGCTCCTCTACGGCAAGGGAATGGATGCGGAAATCCTTTCCACACTAGCTCCCTTGTGGAAGGCGACGCTACGTGCCGACCCTGCCGACCGTGCCGAAGATTTCGAGGAACTCGACGAACTGCTTGAGATTGCCTTTGACGCCGCCTCCCGCGGGTCGGTCACCTGGGAAACCATTCGTGATGCCTTTACCAAGAACATTGCCGCGAAAATCGGAACGAATTGTCGCGACGCGGGTGCGGAATGCGGCTTGCCTCCCGAATTTGCAGTGACGAAGCCCACAGGTCACCGCAAATTCGCTGTTTTTGCGGGGGTATTAGGATTTATATTGTTTGTGTTGGTATTGTTTTTCGCGCTTGCTCCCAGGCAACCGTCTATCGATGAAACGGGCGCGAAGATACTTTCCAACTCGAGGTCTCTCGAAGGTGCAACCGGACTGGTTGCGGATTCTTCGGGCGATGCGGGCCGGATTTCGGGCGAGGTGCTGGAATCCCTGCCTGTGCCGGAACAGCCCGAATGACGTAATGGAGTAATTAGGTATGAAGACAGAAACGATGCTTGCAACGGAAAAGATGCTGGACGTGGTGAAGACCCTCCTTGACGAGGAACAGCCCGAAAGCCTTTTCTCGAAGATTCTTGAAGTGGCGAAAAGCGTGCTCCGTGCGGATGCCGCTGTGCTGGATATTTCGGGCGAGACTCCCCTCCACTTTTCGAACCCGGAGCAGGTGAGCATTTCTATTTCGGCGGTGAGGCAGGCGAAGAGCGAACGGCGGGCGGTGGTGTGGAACCAGCTCGACGACGATACCGCAGACCTTTCGAAGTCTATTGTGCAGAACCAGCTCACGAGTATCATGGTTTCCCCGTTCCGCACTCCCGATAGCGAATCGGGCTACCTGTACCTGCAGCGCGCCGCACGCGAGGAACCCTTTACCGAAGAAGACAGCGCCCTGTTCGATTCGTTCGTGGCGGTGTGCGAAAAGTTTGCCTTTGCCGCCTACGACCGCCTGCGCGACAAGGAATCGCTTGACGTTTTGAAGAACGTTGTACGTAAGGACGGAATTGTCTATTCGAGCAAGGCCATGGCAGACCTTGTCGCCCTGGCCGAAAAGCTTTCTACGCTTCCGCTACCCGTGATTATCCGCGGCGAAACCGGTACGGGCAAGGAAGTGTTTGCACGCTTTATCCATAACCACAGCCCGCGTGCGGAACGCCCGTTTATTGCGGTAAACTGCGGGGCCATTCCCGAAAACCTGATAGAATCCCTGCTGTTCGGGCATGCGAAGGGCTCGTTCACCGGGGCGATTGATACCCGCAAGGGATTTTTCGAGGAGGCCGACGGTGGCACGATTTTCCTGGACGAGATTGGTGAACTGCCGATGAACATGCAGGTGAAGCTCCTGCGCGTATTGCAAGAAAAGCACATTACCCGCGTGGGCGACAACCGCGAGATTCCGGTGAACGTGCGCGTGATATCTGCGACGCATGTGGACTTGGAAGAGGCCGTGCGTGAAAAACGTTTCCGCGAGGACTTGTACTTCCGCATCCAGGTGATGCCGCTGCAGCTGCCGCCCCTGCGTGAACGTGGCCAGGACGTTATTTTGCTTGCAGAAGAATTTATCAAGCGCTACGGTGCCGAGTATGGTCGTGGCAGGTTCAAGATGAGCCGCAATACCGAAAAGGCGCTGCTCGGTTACCACTGGCCGGGCAACGTGCGCGAACTCGAGAACCGTATCCAGAAGGGCCTGGTGCAGGCGGTTCACGGCGTTATACAGCCCAAGGATATCGGGCTCGACGAGGTGCAGAAGGAGGCGAAGGAAAGTCCCCGCACGCTCAAGGAAGCCCGCGAGACCGTGGAGCGCGAGGTTATTGGCCGCGCCCTGCAGGACAGCAATGCGAACCTGACTCTTGCCGCGACAATCTTGGGTATCGACCGCAAGGTGCTGCGCGAAATCATGGAACGCCTGGGCATAAAAAAGGAAGATTTCAAGAATTAAGGGTCTGAAAACCAAAAAACGGAACAAAAAGTACTATAGGAGCAAAAAGTCTCGAAATTTTACTTTGGGTGAACGCGAATTTTATGTATATTATTTGCTAGAATGCTCGAAATGAGCAGTAAATAAAGCCCAAAGGAAAACTGGCACGGTTTTTGCTAAGTAATGAGTATGAAACACGCAACTTTCATATCGATTATAGGCCTCGCGGCGACGCTTTCGTTCGCCCAGGGCTTTGCAGCGCCGGAATCCAGTGTTCCGACCCCTGCCGAAAGTGCGGAAATTTCTAATCAGACCCCGGACTTAGGCGCTAAAGAAAGCGCAGAATGGCAAAAAATGCGTGCAGAACGCAAGCAGGCCCGCGAACAGATCCTTTCCAAGCTGAAGGAAAGGTCCAATGTCGAAAAACAGGGCATTCGCCAAGACGTTTCGAAAAAACGGAACGAAAAATCTCGCTTTGAGGGAAAACCGCAAAAGAATGAACCTCGCGAGCGTCAACCGTTTTACGATAGACCCGATTCTCCGAATATGAATCCGATGCGAGGTAACACTCCGCCTGTACTGCCGCCCCCCTGGTGGTGGCAGCCTCAGCCGGTACCACCTCAGCCGTAATGCGGTCCCTGACATTATTCCTCGTGTTGTTAGCGTCTGCGCTTTTTGCGCAGACGCAACAAGACGTTTATAGGCAGGCGCTTGAAGCCGAAGAGGCGGGGGACGTTTCCAAGTCTATTGAACTTTTCGAGAAGGCCCGCGATGCGGGTGGCGAGTACACCGAAGAAATCAGCGAAATTCTGGCTGAATACTACGAGGCGCTGGGGGGCGATGCGGATACTTCGGAGGTGTCTTTCCGTTTCTTGGGCAACTTGGGCTTTTACGGTCTGCACTATGCCGAATATGGTTCTACAAAAGACGTTTCCGAAAATGGCGGCGATTTGTTCGCCTCGGTGAGCGGGTACCTGGATTTTTCTACGGGCAACTGGATTCATTCCATTGGCGTTGCGTTTGTTTCGGATTGGTTTGTGACGAACGAAGACATGCCCGTGCTCGATACAAACGACTGGACGATGGCTCCGGGGCTGGAGTATTCGCTTGTCGGGCAGCGCCTGCTCCTGGATATCGGGGTGGACTTCAATATTACGAGCGAAGGGGATTTCAATCCGGCGGGTTACGGCTGGGTGGAATTTGACATCGCGCGATATACGGCTCAGCGTTTTGGGGTGGCGGGATCCATTTACTACAGGAAGGATGGCCCGGCGACTGCGGGCGTGTTCGGTTCCTGGCACCGCTCCGAAACCCAGGGGCTGAACGGCTCTGCCTACCTGGGTGCGAAATATGAGGCCGACTACCTTCTCGACATTCTGGGTTATGTCGGTAGCTCGCAAGAGGATTGTGAACGCGATGCTTGGGGCAACTGCATTGACCAGACATTCCCGACAATAAATTTTGAAGAGGTCGTGGCGAAGTGTGTGGCCGAAAACGGGGATTCGCTCTGCTGGGATCCGAACGTGTTCCAGCCGTATATCGATGCCGCGTATGCCGAACTTGACCAGACGGAAGACCTTTCTTTTGACAGGTACTGGAGCCGCTGGATTGGCCCCTCGTTCCAGTTGAGGCTTTCTTACTTGTTCAAGACGAAGATTTCCGTAGAGACGAAGTTTGACTTGTTCTATGCGTTCCTGGTGGATGGCGCCTCTTCGGAATACGAAAAGATGGGGAAGTTCTCGGGGAAGTGGGGGCTCGTGTTCAACTGGAACCCGAACTGGCTCACGCTTTATTTGGGGGCGGAGCAGACGTACTTGCGGTATGTGCTGCCGAATTCGCTCAAGGACTATTTCCCCGAGACATGCCTGCTGACCTCGCTTAAGGCGGGAGTAAAAGTAGAGTTTTAAGAAAATAAAAGAGGCCGGTTTATACCGGCCTCTTTTGCGTGGAGATAGTGGGAGTCGAACCCATGACCTACAGATTGCGAACCTGTCGCTCTACCAACTGAGCTATATCCCCGATTGTGTGCCAAATATATTTTTTATTGCCTGTTTCGTCAAGCGAAAACGGGGGGTAAACCGCAAATTTTTTGCCCTGGGGGAGGCTCGACCTTGCGTGGAGGTTCAGGCGCTGGCACCTGCGTTACAGAAGGATTATCTCGCGCTCGAGGGTAATCCCGAACTTTTCGCGGACCTTCTGCTGCACGAGTTCTGCAAGTGCGGAAATATCCTTTGCGGTTGCGCCGCCGGCGTTCACGATGAAGTTTGCGTGTAGCGTGCTGACTTCGGCGCCGCCGATGCGTGTGCCCTTGAGGCCTGCCGCCTCGATGTAGTAGCCGGGGGCGATTTGCGTAGGCGTGTCTGCGGCGCCTTGTGCGAGCCTCTTGAAGGTGGAACCCGCGTTGGGCATGTTGAGGGGCTGCGTCGCCTTGCGTTTTGCCATGCATTCGGCAAGTTCCGCCTCGAGGCGCGCGACGGTTTGCTCCTGCGATTCTCCTGTGGGATTGTTGCCCGCGGTGGCGGGGTCGAACGCGAACGTCGCCGAAAGGATTGTTTCTGCGGAACCATTCCGGGCAAGGTCCTGGAATAAACTGTGCCTGTACCCGAAGGCGCATTCACCTGCGGTACGCACGCGCGTGTTGCCTGCGGTATCGAGGCTTGTGACCTGCGTGCAACAGGTCCCGATTTCTTGCCCGTATGCGCCCGCGTTCATGTAGATGGCGCCCCCGAGGGTCCCGGGGATTCCCGCGAGCTTGTGGATACCGGAAAGCCCCTGCTTGAGGGTCGCGCGGGCGAATTTCCCGAGCGGGCACCCTGCACCGACCCGGTAGGTTCTGCCGTCTGGCGAATCGATGGCCGAAAATTCCCCCGCAAGCGTTATTATAACGCCGGCGTATCCCTCGTCACTTACGAGGACGTTCGTGCCGTTCCCGAGAATAAAGTGGGGCATGTTGCCCCTGCGGGCAAGCGCGAGCGCCTCTTGCAGGTCGGCTACACATTCCGCCTTCACGTAGTAACGAGCGGGCCCGCCCACGCGGAATGAGGTGTGTTTGCTCATCGGTTCGTTTTCAAGAACGTGCATGCCGTAAATATAGTTACTATTATTCCTGCAAATGACCAGCGAAGAACTGAAACAATTCAAGGCGTCGCTTTCCATTACCTCGGTTGCCGGGGCTCTGGGCATCGATGTCGAGCGGGGCAGGTTCCACTGCTTTTGCCCGCAACGGCATGCGAACGGCGACCGTACGCCTTCGGTTTCGATATCCGAGGACCGCGGGCTGTTCCGTTGCTGGGTGTGCGATGATATCCGTGGCGACGTGTTTGACCTGGTGCAACAGTACAGGGGCTGCTCCTTTATGGAGGCGCTCGACTGGCTCAAGGAAACCTACCCGTTCCTGTTGCCCGGTGGAAAAAGGGCACAGGAGGGTTCCTCGAAAAAACGCACGGTGCAGGCGGCGAATGCGGTAGAGCGCAGTTCCCGCGTTCAGGAATCCCGTGGGCAGGAATCTCGCGAAGAAGACTTGCAGCCGCTCCTGGAAGAAAAACCCAAGGAACTCATTCCCGAGGACGAACGCAAGAAGGTGGTGCTCTCGTTTTTAAAGATGCTTGCGCCGGTGGATGGTACGCCCGCGGCGGCCTACCTCATGAAGCGCCGCATATACAAGCCGGTGTGGGATAGGATGCTCCTCCGGACCATTACCGACTACAATGCGCTGAACCGTCAGCTCAAGGAAACCTACAGTCTGGAAGTGCTCCAGTACGTAGGGCTGTTCAACGAGAAGGGTAACCTGCGCTATTACAAGCACCCGCTGATTTTCCCGTACCTCGATACGCTCCGTAGGGCTTCGCATTTCCAGGCGCGCGCCGTCGATTCGAGCGTCGAGCCCAAGGAACTTCACCTGAAGGGCACAATCCCGTTCCCGTACAACATGTCTGCGCTCGACCAGAAGCGTGGCTGGATTTACCTGTGCGAGGGCGTTATCGACACGCTCACGATGCTGCAGCAGGGCCTGCAGGCGGTAGGCATTCCCGGCGTCCGCAGTTTCAAGGTGCAGTGGCTCCCGCTGTTCAAGGAAAAGAACGTGGTGCTGTGTCTCGACCACGACGAGGCGGGCCGCAAGGGCATGGAATACCTGCAGCAGGTGTTCGGCAATGCGGGTATCCGCACGATTATCCTGGGCGATGGACTCGAGAACATTCCCGTGAACATGAAAGAAGGCGAAGATGTGAACGAGTGGTTCGGCGGGAAAAAGTAATTTATCTATATTGTAAAGACCATGCTCCAGAAGATTTCGATTGTCGCCCGTATATTTGTTGTCGTCTTGTTTATCTATTCGGTACTGTTCTCGATTGTGGGAACGGTATTCATCATCAAGGCGCATTCCTATATATTCGGGGCGATAGACGAAATCCACGCGATGCGCGAGTCTGAACCGCAGATGAGCAAGTTCATGCTCGACCTTGTGGATTCGAACCCGAAGGTGCAAATCAAGCACAGCTTTGTCCCGCTGGATTCCATCAGCAAAAAGTTGCAGCACGCGGTCATTGCCGTAGAGGACCCGAGTTTCTACTACCATCCGGGAATCGATATCCGGAGCATCGTTACCGCAGTCGACGCGAACGTAACTTCGGGCAAGTTGCGCTACGGGGGCTCGACCATCACGCAGCAGCTCGCGAAGAACCTCTTCCTTACGGGCGAACGCACGTGGGAACGCAAGGTGCGCGAACTGGGGTACGCGTTCCTGATGGAATACGACCTCGGGAAAAAGCGCATTTTGGAACTGTACCTGAATTACGCCCAGTGGGGCAAGGATATTTTCGGGTGCGAGGCGGCGAGCGAGGCGTATTACGGCGTGCACTGCTCGCAACTCGATAGCACGCAGGCGTTGAACCTCGCGGCTATGCTTGTAGCCCCCTGCAAGTACAAGCCCGAATCGGAAGATTCCACGATGGTCCGCAGGCGTAGCGTCATCCACCAGAATATCCGCTACGTGAAGGAACCCGAAACCGAAAAGCGGTAACGGTTGCTTAACCGAGTACCCGCCGGATTTCAGCCTCGTCGGTAATTCCTCTTTCCGCTAGTTTGTCTGCATATTCGTGCAATGAGCCCTGCACGAACGTTCCGTCGGGCCGGAGCAATTCAACTGCGGCGATTCGCCCTTTGTATCCGCCGGGCGACTTCTTGCGCAACAGCCTCTGGGCGGCAATCCCGAGGACGGATTCCCGGATGGCTTCGGGCAATACGCCCAAATCGCGTAGCCTGTCGATTGCCGCCTTCGCGCTATTCGTATGGAGCGTAGAAAGCACGAGATGGCCCGTCTCCGCCGCCTGTATGGCGATTCGCGCGGTTTCCTCGTCACGGATTTCCCCGATGAGGATAACGTCCGGGTCCTGGCGCAGTATCGACCGCATGGCGGTAGCGAACGTGAAACCGCACTTCGCGTTCACCTGCACCTGGTTCGCCCCCTTCAGCGGGTATTCTACCGGGTCCTCGATGGTCGTCACGTTCACCTGCCGGTGCAGTATCTCGCGGAGCCCTGCGTAGAGCGTGGTGGTTTTCCCGCTTCCCGTGGGCCCGGTAATCAGGAACAGCCCCTGCGGCTTGTTGAAAATCTCGCGGAAGGCGTGCAGGATTTCGCCGGTGAACTCGAGGCTGTCGAGCGTCTGCCCGCTATCCTGCGATTGCAGCAGGCGGAGCACGCACTTTTCGCCCGCCTGTATGGGGAGCGTGCTCAGTCGGATATTCACGTTCTGGTAGATTCCCTGGAACGTGAAACTCCCGTCGTGGGGGAGCCGCCTTTCGGTAATGTCGACGTTAGCGAGTAGCTTTAGCCGGATAAGTACGGGTTCGGCTAGCCATCCCGGCAGTTCGCGGTAGTCCTCGAGCATTCCGTCGATGCGGAACCGCACGCGGAACGTATTTTCACCGGGTTCCAGGTGGATGTCCGACGCCTTCAGTTCCTGCGCCTTCTCGATAAGCGAATCCACCAGGTTGATGATGGGCTCCGATTCCCAACTATTGCTCTTGATGCCCCCGGGTTTTGGCGCCTCGGGAATGCTTATGCAGTCTGCGCCCCCGCATGCCGCCTGCTTTATCATCTGGCGGATTTCCTTTTCGCTGTGCTGCTCGGGTATAACCCGGCACCCTGATTCTACGCGGATGCGCTCGAGCGCAAGTTCATCGTATATGTCTGGAACCGCCACGCGATATATGCCTGCCTCGCGTGACACTCCCCAATAAATAAGTGGTGTCATGGGAGGGAATGTACAAAAATATACTGCGAAAGACCAATAATACGTTTTGCCTTGCGTCATGCCGCAGCGCCAAAGGCGCAAGGGCATCTATGGACGCTTTTGTCGTTACGCTATTGCGGTGTGACGGTGTAGCGAATAAAAAAATCCCCCGCTTAAAGGCAGGGGATTTATAACAAGGAGATGAAAGCCTTATGCCGTCGCGTGCTTGTTCATCTTTTTCTTGATCTTGCTCGCGCCTTTCTTCGCCTTGTGGAAGATGGCGTTCGGGAGCCAGAAGAACGTGGGCACGAGGTACATCGTGAGGATTGCCGACACGAGGAGACCACCCACGGATGCGATACCCATCGGCTGCGTCATGGCGGCCACGTTACCACCGAACGCGAATGCGAGCGGAAGCTGTGCCACGATGGACGCAAACGTTGCAAGCACAATCGGCTGGAACTTGTTCTTTGCGGCAGTCATCATTGCCGAACGCCTTCCCATGGCTCCGCTTCGCAGCAGCCTGTTCGATTCGTCAAGCAATAGAATAGCGTTGTTCACCACCACACCGATAAGCATCACTATAGCCATGAGGGCAATCATCGAGAGCGCCTTGCCGGTAAACACGAGGGCGAGGAGCACGCCGATAGCACCCATCGGGATGGTCATCATGATAATGAACGGCTGCGCGAAACTTTCGAGAAGCGCGATAAGCAAAATGTAGGTGAGGAGGATTGCCATGATAATGGCCACCTTGAATTCGTCCACCATGTCGTTCTGCATGTCGGCCTGTGCACCGAAACTGAAGGTAATGCCTTCGGGAAGTTCGCTCTTCATGCTTTCGGCGAGTGCGCCCACCTTGCCCATGATTTCACCGGTAGTGTGGCCGGGCAAGAGGTTCATGGAAACGTCGACACGGGTACGCTTGCGCTTGCGGTCGATTCGGGTCGGGCCCGCACCGTCTTCGATGTAGAAGAGTTCGCTTGCGTTCAGGTAACCCTTCGGGGTCATAATCGGCAGGTTCTCGATGTCGGTATGGCTCTGGCGGTCCTTTTCCATCATGCGCACGTACACGTCGTATTCTTCACCGTCTTCGGTATATTGCCCCGCTTCGTAGCCGCTCACCGCGATGTAGTTGTAGGTGGCGACGGTCTGGAGCGTAACGCCGTAGTCGGCGAGTGCCTGGCGGTTCGGAATGAGGCGAATTTCGGGCTTACCCGCTTCGTAACTCGTCTTGAGGTCAACAATGCCGCTGATGGAATCCTTGATGCGGTCCATAATCAGGTTGGACGCCTTCACGACGGAATCCGCATGCAGGCCGTTCACTTCGAGCACCACGTCGCCCGCGGAGTTGTTGTTCATATCGGAAGCGGATGCGGACTTGATGGAAATGTAGGCGTCGGGGATGTCGGCGAGGTAGGGGCGCAGGGAATCGACAATCTGGTCGGTGCTGCGGGTACGGCCTTCCCAGTCCTTCAAGAGCTTCACGCGCATCGTTGCCTGGTTGACCGTCGTCATGCCGTTGGAACCACCGACGTTCATGCTGTAGTGCACAATTTCGGGGACGCCCTTGATGCGGCTTTCGATGATTTGAGCAATGCTGTCGGTCGTTTCAATGTTGGTACCCACGGGCATTTCGAGCTTGACGCTGATCATGCCCTGGTCCTGCTTCGGCATAATTTCGACCGTGAGGGCGTTCTTGGCAAGGAAGCCGACGACAGCGATTGTGCCCACGAGAGCGAGGACCTGGAAAATCACGCCCGGAATGGAGAGGCAGAACGAAAGCGTCTTGAGGTAGACAAAGCGGACGCCGTTCAGGGCCTTCGGGAAGATGCCCAGCGCGCTTGCGATAAAGCCGGGCTTTTCTTCGATGATGTTCCCGAATTCATCCTTTTTCTTGCCCTTGAACAGGTAGGCGGCCATGAGCGGTGTCAGCGTGAAGGTCACGAGGAGCGACACGAACGTGGCGAACACCATGGTAATGCCGAAGGTACGGAAGAAGATACCGGCGATGGACTTCATGAATGCGATAGGCACGAACACGCAAACGTTGGTGAGCGTGGATGCCATAATGGCGACCAAGATTTCGGAGGTACCCTTGTAGGCGGCTTCCTTGGGTTCAAGCCCGAGTTTCAGCTTTTCGTTGATGTTCTCGAGCACCACGATGGAGTTTGTGACGAGCAAGCCCACCGATGAAGAAAGTGCCATCAAGGACATCATGTTGATGCCGAAGCCTGCGAAGTACATGAGGGTAAAAGCACCGATCACGGAGATAGGCATCGTGAGGGCAGCGATAATCATCGTCGAGAACTTGCCGAGGAACAGAAGCAGGAGGCCTGCGGTAAGCGCGATGGCGATGATGATGTTCTGGATAACGTTGTCGATAGATTCGCTCACGGCTTCGGACTTGTCGTACACCAGGTGCAGTTCGAATCCTTCGGGGAGGGTCTTCTGGATTTCGTTCATGCGCTTGATGACGCCTTCGGAAACCTTCACCACGTTTGCGTCGGAACGCTTCTTGATATCGAGCGATACGGAGTTTTGCCCGTTGAAGCGCGATGCGGAAGTGATGGTCTCGATGGTATCCTTCACAACTGCGATTTCGCTAAGCTTGATGACTCCCTTCGCCGTCGGGATATCCATGTTGCGGATTTCGTCGAGGGTCTGGAACTTGCCCGAGGTACGCACGCTCGTGTTCTTGTGCTTGCCGATAACTTCACCGATAGGGAAGTTGACGTTCGACTGCCCGAAGAGCCCCATGATGGTCGCAATATCGACATTGCGGTCGAGCATCTTGTCCTTGTCAATCTCGATGGAAATCTGGCGAGTGGTACCACCGAAAATGTCGACGCTTGCCACGCCGGAAACTGCGGTAAAGAGCGGTTCGATATCGTCTTCCACCTTCTGGCGGAGTTCCGTGGAGTTGAGCGGTCCGGTAAACGAGATGGACATGATGGCGGCACCGTTGATATCGACCTTCGCGATAATCGGGGCCTGCACGGCATCGGGGAAGTTCACCGACGCAAGGTCAATCTTGGAACGCACGTCGTTTGCGGCCACGTCCACGTTGACGCCCATGTTGAACATGGCGACGAGAATGCCGTAGTTCTCAAGGCATATGGACTGCACGTAGTCGATACCGTCAACAAGTTCCACCTGGTCTTCTATGGGCTTGATGATGGTGGACTCGATTTCTTCGGGGTTTGCGCCCTGGTAGATGATGGTTGCGGTGACCACGGGGACGTCGAATTTCGGCATCAGGTCGACCACCATCATGCTGTAGGTGTAGAGACCGAAAACCACCACGGTCAAGATGACCATGAGCATGGTAATCGGTTTGTAGATACTGGCCTTAATCATTCAGCAAAACTCCCTTATTCGACAATCAGGACCTTGTCGCCGTCGCTCATGCGGTTCTGGCCTTCCACCATGACGGTCTCGTTGTCTTCCAGGCCTTCGGTAATCTGGATGTCGTCCTTGGTCTGCACGCCGAGCTTCACAATCTTGCGGCGGGCCTTGCCTTCGTTGTCGACAGTCCATACGGCGTTCACGCCATTGCGGTAGACAATCGCCTCGTTCGGGATTACGATGCCGCTCACTTCGCGGGCATCGAGTTCCGCGGTCACGTACATGCCGGGGAGGAGCTTCTTGTGCTTGTTGTCGAAGGTGACTTCCACCGGGAAGAATCGGGTCTGCGGGTTCGCGGCGAGCGGGATAAGCGTCACCTTGCCCTTGATCTTTTCGCCGGCGACGGTGACCGTTGCGGTAGCGCCCTTCTTGAAGTAACCGATGTCGTTACTCGTGACGTTCAGCTTGAGGATAACCTGGTTGAGCTTCGCGATGGTGCAGAACACGCCGCCAAGTCCCGGAGTCTGGCCTACCTTGTAGTTGAGCTCGGTCACCACGCCGGCAGCCGGTGCGAGAATCTTTGTGGCGCGGCGGGCGGTCTCGAGGTTCATCTTGGCAATCTTCAGCTGCATCTCTTGCGTGTCCATGTCCTGCTGGCTGATGCCGCCCTTGGCATGGAGTTCACGCATGCGCTCGGTCGCCTTCTCGAGGAGGGCCACCTGTTCTTGCGCCTGCTGGTACTGCGTGTTGTCGCCGGTAAAGATGTATTCGGCGAGCACCTGGTCTTTTTGCACGGAGGAACCCACCTGCACGTTAATCTTTGCGAGCGGGTCGCTCATCTTGGAGATGGCGTAGGACTGCTGCATGCCTTCGATAGAACCGCTGAACTTGCGGACATCGCTGAGCTTTGCCGCGGTCGCCTTCACGACGCGTGCGGGCTTGCCCTTTTCCTTCTGGATTTCTTCGATGGTAGTGGGCTTTGCTTCGGCTTTTTCGTCTTTCTTGAGATCGCAGCCGACAAGAAGAAGCGAAATGGCTGAAAGGGTGATGACTGTTTTCGTGATCTTGTTCATATTCTGCTTCCTATTAATATTCTCCGGTGGCCTGCAGGAGGGCGTTGTATGCCTTGTTCCATTCGACGATGGAATTCATGTAGTCGAGCTTTGCGGTGCGCAGGCTGTTTTCTGCCGTCAGGAGGTTCAGCTGCGTTTCGCGCCCGAGCTTGTAGGCGTCGTTCGTGAGGTCATAGTTCTTCTGCGCCAAGTCAACCTGGCGCTTTGCAATTTCAATCTGGCTGTTCGCGTCCTCGAGCGTGTTCGCGCAGGATTCAATCTGCATGCGGAACCCGCGCTCGGCGGTTTCCTTCTGGATTTGCGTGCTGCGGAGGCTCGATTTTGCCTGCGTGACGCTTTCGCGGGTCTTCATGCCGTTGAAGAGGTTCATTGTGACGTTAAGTGCCACGTACTTGTTGAGCTTATCCCACTTGGGTGCATCCCAGTCGAAGAAGTCGTTCTTGTTGTTTGCGTACTTGATGCCGCCAAGGAGCACGACTGTCGGCTTGTAGCCACCTTCCTCGATTTCGATGTTCAGGTTCTTCATGTTCTCGGTTTCTTCGAGCATCACGAGTTCCCTGCGGCGCTTTTTCACGTTCGCCATGCTGGTGTCGGGGTAGGTGTAGCCTGCCGCAGGGTCGCGGAGATCGCCCTGGAACTGCACGTCGCTTTCCCATTCAAGGCCCATGGTGTTCAGGAGGGCGTTGCGGGCGAGGATGCGCTTCTTTTCGGTGCTTGCAATCTTGGAGTTCAGCTGGTCCATCGAGAGCTGCACGCGGATGAGGTCAAGTTCCGTGGCGAGCCCGCTCTTGAGGGACTGTTCCACGAAGTTCAGGTTTTCTTGGAGCATGTCCTTGGAGGCGTACATGATGCTGATTGCGGAATCGAGATAGATGAGCTGGTCAAATGCGTTCGCGACATCGTAGCGGACCTGGGCCTTCTTGTTTTCGAGATTCACTTCGCTTACGCGCTTGTATGCCTTTGCAATCTCGATGCCGGTACCCACCTTGCCCTGGGCGTAGAGAATCTGCGTGGCCGTGATGCCTACGCTGGATTGCCAGCGGTAGCCCTGCGACTTCATGCCGTAAATGAGCCCGTCCACGGCGGGGCCGATAACCTGCTGGTCGTAGGCGTTTGCCATGGGGTTGCCGTTCTCGTCGGTACCTGCTGCCATCTGGGCGGCGGCATCGGTAAGGTCGGTGCTTTTTTCGACATCGTCCAGGCCGAAAATACGGGTAACAGTTGCACTCAGGTCGATTGTGGGGTAGGCGTTGCCGTAGCCGGCGGTTACCTGGGAGCTGGCGCTTTTCAGGTCTTCTTCGGCAGACTTGACGTCCGAAGATTTTTCAAGAGCAATATTGATCGCTTCTTCGCGGGTGTACGTCTTGCCCGCCCACGATGGTATCGCGAGGCTCAGGGCAAGTGCCGATAAAAGGGCGAAATTCCTTGACATCTAGTACTCCTATACTACAAGGTTGCGCCAAATTTAGCAAAAACCGCACTATACAATAAGGGAGAGGGCAAATATTTCTAGATAAAATGACCATTTTAGGCGATAAAAGGAACGGCCCTAAAAAACAAAACACGTGCTTATCTGTGCACGTGTTTTGCGAAAAAATATGGATGTGTCCGGATTACATCAGGCCGGGGATTTTCATGCCGCCGGTGATGTCGTTGAGGCTCGACTGGGCGGCCTCATCCTTCTTCTTGATTGCTGCGTTGATGGCAGCCATGACGAGGTCTTCGAGAGCTTCCACGTCGTCCTTGTCGACTGCATCGGGGTTGATCTTTATCATGGTGAGGATTCCCTGGCCGTTGATGGCCACCTTTACCATGCCGCCGCCTGCCTCGGCATCAAAACTCTGCGTCTTAAGGTCGTTCTGGGCCCTGAGCATCTTGCTCTGCATTTTCTGGAGGTCCCGGAGCATCTTGTTCATGTCCATAGTGCGTTTCCTTCTAGTTGTCGGTGACCTCTTCACACGACTCGCTTGTCGGGAGGTCAACCTGCTTGTTTAACTGTTTAGAATTTAAATATTGTCCGCCGAAGATTTCGACCATCTTCCTGAGAAGTTCGTCCTTATCCATGTCTCGCTCAAAGGGGCTTTTTTGCGCGTTTGCACGGGCGATGAGTTCTTCGTTGGTAAAAGTCCTGAGCCGAAGCCTAAGATCGACCTGGGTCTGGAGTTTGTCCTGGAGGATAGTCTTTAGGCGCGCGAGGTATTCCGGCTGTTCCTGTATTTGCTGGTAGCCCCAGGGAACGCTCTGCTCGTTTTCGCATACGTAGGTAAGGAACAGCGGGAACGGGGTCAGCTTCTGGTCGCCCGATTCAAGAACGGAACCGTTTACGGCGGCAGAGAACTGCAGGTCGCCGCAGTTCGCGAGCGATGCCGATATGGAGGGCCATGCGCTGGTAATCTCGAACCGCGTGTACGGTGCGGGCGATTCGGGGAACGTCTCGTTTGAGACGGATTCCTCCTCTTGGGGAAGAACCTCGAGAATTTTACCTACTTTTTTTTTTGTCGCCTCGTCGGCGGCGGATTTGGGGTCGTTTATGGCGGCTAGTGCGCGTCGTAGATCGGTCAGCCGGTCTAGCCATGCCATGCGAGCGAATGTCGTTTCTACCAGGAGGCGCGGGTTCGTGCTGTAGCGGATTTGCGCCTGCAGGTCGATAAGCATCTTGGATATGCGCAGCAGGTCGCCGTTCGAGAGGCCCTTTGCGGTTTCCTTGAATTTCTCGTAGAGTTCCGCCGAAATATTCAGTTCGTCGGGCGTGAAGGCGTCGAGCCTGCTGTAGATGAGGTTGCGCAGGAACTTGCCGAACCCGTCGAGGAGGGGGGCAAACTCGATACCGCGGTTGACGGCCTTGTCGACCATCTGGAAGCAACCCTTGAGGTCGTGGTTCTCGATGGCCTGGATGAGCTCGAAGAACAGTTCCGTAGGCGGAATGCCGAGCACGGAGCGCACGGAATCGGCGTCCATCTCGCTGCCGGTAAACGCGTATGCCTGGTCAAAGAAGGTAAGGCCGTCGCGCATGGAGCCATCCGCCTTCTCGGCGAAAATATTGAGGGTTTCGTCGGAGGCGTTGATGTGTTCCTGCTCGCAGATGTAGCGCAGGCGCGAGGCAATCTGGTTGATGGTCAGGCGCTTGAAGTCGAAACGCTGCACGCGCGAAAGGATGGTCGGCAGCAGCTTGTTCACTTCGGTGGTCGCGAAGATGAAAATCACGTGCGGAGGGGGTTCCTCGAGGGTCTTCAGGAGCGCGTTGAACGCACCCGGAGAGAGCATGTGGACTTCGTCGATGATGAAAATCTTGTACTTGCCTATAACGGGCGGGTACTGTACGCGGTCAATCACGTCGCGGATATTGTCGACGCCGGTGTTGGAGGCAGCGTCTATTTCGTAGATATCCATCGGGTTGCCGCCCGCGATATCCTTGCAACTTTCGCACTTTCCGCAGGGGTGCAGCGGGTCGCCGCCGGTGCAGTTGAGCGTGCGGGCGAGGATTCTGGCACTGGTGGTCTTGCCTACGCCACGGGTCCCGGTAAACAGGAATGCGTGGTGGAGACGGCCCCCTTCGATTGCGTTCTTGAGGGTCTGTGCGATATGTTCCTGCCCGACCATGTCGTCAAAGGACTGCGGGCGCCACTTGCGGGCCATTGCTACGTATGCCATGACTTTAAATGTAGTAAAAAGTCAGAAATGTGAAGTGTGTGGTGTGAAATGTGTAATGACTAATGAGAAATGACGAATGGCTGATGAAAAATGGGTAATCTTACATCCCACATTCCACATTTCACATTTTTTTTTATTATTTGTAAATAAAACTACGAGGTACACGATGAATCCGAATTTGGCGTTATTGATTCTTTCTTGGCAGGTGGCATGCCTGTACCATGAAACCGAAACCGAAAAATTGCTGCCCGGTTCTACTTCCGCGACTGAGGCGGAAAGCGATGCGCTCGATGCCATTCACGACGAGGTGACCCCGGATGTCTCGTGGGACGATTTCAACAATACGTATGCAAGTTTCAAGACGGCGAAGGAGCGCGCGGCGGCTTGCGTCGAGGTCCTCAAGGGGCAGTCCGGCGAATTCCGTAGCAAGGTCCTGGAATCAATGCTCCGTGTAGCGAACGCTTCGCGCGAAAACGACAACGAGACCAACGTTTCGCCCGAGGAAATGGACTTTATCCAGCAGGTTCGCGAAGCGCTGGAATAAAAACCGGTTTGCTAGCGGCGTAAAAACGCTGTAAATTTTGAAAAAAGAAACCGCCGAGGATGATGTGAACCCCGAAAGTTGGACACAACTTTCGGGGTTTTCATGTACCAGAAACACACAAAAGAAGAATGGGCCAAGGCCTATGAACTCCACAAGGATGGTTACGACTCTCCGTCAATCTCCAGATTGACGGGCCTGGAACTGTCC
>FLNZ01005228.1_pt1 | contig 35729 bp, 20 predicted proteins | sample 1140391 | NCBI WGS metagenome assembly FLNZ01 (sample SAMEA3878171, study PRJEB12797) | bioreactor metagenome | biome: Moose rumen | place: Sweden | collected 2011-10 | reverse complement strand
CCCAAAGAGGATTTCTGCACGTTCCCTCTGGCTCGGAGTCCACTTCTCCGGCGACACCATCAGCAGGTACTTGCTGCGCATGAGCAGTTCTGCCTGTACAGAACGCATCATGTGATTCCGACGGGACGTAAGCGGTCCGTACTTCGCATCGAGAGAGTTGGAGTCCTGGCGACGTGTCCGTTTCCAAGGGTGCAGCCCATTGTCGAGCCAGCCACCATCGCGGAAGTTCTGCTTGAAGTGGTTTACAGCCACAACACCGACCTTTCGCGGCAGCCGGTCATTGACTTCCTTCAGGATGTCATCCTTGGCTTTTGCGACCAGTCTTTCTATGTCTCTTGCATCCATTGGCAATGCTTTTATAGACCCTGCGGAAAACCACAGGGAACAGTGGCAAGACCCTGCGGAAAACCGCAGGGAACAGTGGCTTACTTAGGCATGGCAGTTAAGAGAGCCATTTCGCGGAAGTAGTCGGCATCTTTGTTCACCTGCTTGGTGTTTATCCAGAACTTGATCTGCTTCATGGAAACGACAGTTGGTTTGCCCTTGAAGTTGAGCACTAAGAACTTGCGGCGTTGCTCGTTGGCGAGCTGCTGAGCCTTCTTGATGGCTTGCTTCTTACGGATGTTGAAGAGCCAATTTTTGTAAGCGATGATAATTTTTTTCATTGTTTTGTTTGTTATTTGAAAATAAATGTGTACTTTTGCAGTGTCCTTAGGGTGCGACATTAAGGTCTGTACAGATCAGCACTTTGGGGACGTTTTTTATTCCTCCATGATTGAGTAGAACTGTTCTTGTCCGAAGTCCATACGTTCCAGTTTTACCAAGAACTTTCTTCCCTGATAGTCAAGTCTATATTCAATGTAATCTTTGACATGCCGTTTCTTTTTCTTTTCTATATTGGCAATAACTTTTGGGTCAACGCTTTGAGTCGGTTTGTGAAGCCACCCTTCTTATAGGCAAAACAGTGGCTGCAATCGCTGGGGAAATATGGGTGCTTGTCTGAGAACGTATGTCCGTCTTTGCCAGGGTTGTTTTCAAGTCCTCGTTGTGGTTCCGACGGGGAAACCGTCGGACGCACTACAGGCTCATCGGTAGCCTCTAAGGAGCATTTGCAGTTCCATCGGTCGCCAGGGTGATGTTCGTTCCAGAAAGGATCATCGACGGGCAACGTGAGTTTCATGCGCCAGTAGGCAGCATGTGTTCTTTCCGTTTTGCCGTGCTTATACAGATTACACGATTCTACACAAATTACCCAAACAATCGCAGGTAACACTTTGGTAACGGAACAGCCTCAACATTCGTCTATGTTCGCAAGTTCAAGAATAAAGCAAATTAGCGCAAATGGGCTAATTTATAACGACTTACACGGAAATCAACGTAATAACTTCCACATTCCAAACTTCCTTGATTTCCTACGGAATAGTAACGTTAAGTAAACGCCTTTCTGAGGTCTGCCCTACAAATGGCTTGGTGACCTCTGTTCCCCAATGTCTTGGCTTGTCGTGTCAACAGAGTTGACAGACTAAGTCATGAGCAAAGATAGTCTATTGGATGAGGAACACAAATGAAAACCCAAAAAAAGTTTAACATTTTCCTTGCTTCTTCATATCTTTGCAGCGAAAATGTTTTTTAAAAAAATGGTAGTAGGTATTCGTCCATAAATAATTTGTTTCGACGATGGAGACGATAAATGACTTTTTCCAGTTGTTAAGTTCTGTGTTGTGGGGATGGCCCATGATAGTGTTGCTGTTGGGTACGCATTTGTATCTGACGGTGCGGCTGCGTGTACCTCAGCGCAAGTTGTTGACGGGCATACGCCTGTCGGTGAAGAAAGACATTCAGGCGACGGGCGACGTGAGCCAGTTTGGCGCGTTGGCCACAGCGCTTGCGGCGACGATCGGCACAGGAAATATAGTGGGCGTGGCAACGGCGGTGGCTTTGGGCGGTCCGGGGGCTGTGCTATGGTGCTGGTTGACGGGAATTTTCGGAATGTCGACGAAATATGCCGAGAGTCTGTTAGCCGTGAAATACCGCGTGCGGGGTGCCGACGGTCATCTGTATGGCGGTCCTATGTATGCCTTGGAACGTGGCTTGCACATGAAGTGGCTTGCCGTGCTGTTTGCCGTATTCACGGCGTTGGCATCGTTTGGCATCGGCTGTACCGTCCAGGCCAACAGTATAGCCATGTTAGCCCATGAGACGTTCGGGCTGCCAACATGGATTGTGGGCGCCTTCGTTTGTGTGCTGACGGCGACGGTTATCTTAGGAGGCGTGCGCAGCATTTCCCGTGTATGTACCGTATTGGTTCCTTTCATGGCCGTGTTGTATGTTGTCGGCTGTATTGTCATCCTGTGTATGAATAGCGGCTATGTATGGCCGGCATTGAAACTGATAGTACATTCTGCCTTCAATCCGTCGGCAGCAGGTGGCGGCTTTGTCGGTGCCACTGTGATGATGGCGGCACGCTATGGTATAGCCCGTGGCCTTTTTTCCAATGAGAGCGGCATGGGCTCGGCTCCTATCGTGGCAGCGGCGGCGCAGACACGCAATCCCGTACGACAGGCGCTGGTGTCGAGCACGGGCACATTCTGGGACACCGTTGTCATCTGTGCACTGACGGGACTGGTCTTGGTCAGTAGCATACTGGCCTATCCTGATATCAGTTATGCCGACGGAGCGGCGCTGACCAAGGTGGCTTTCTCCAAGATACCCTACATCGGTGCCCCCTTGCTGACATTTGGTATTCTTACCTTTGCCTTCAGCACTATTTTGGGGTGGAGTTATTACGGCGAGAGTGCTGTCAACTACATTGAAGGCCGCCGTATAAACCGTTTCTATCGCATACTCTATATCGTGGCCCTGTTCTTCGGAAGCATTATCAATCTGGACATTATCTGGAACATTGCCGACTGCATGAATGCGCTGATGGCTATTCCCAATCTGGTGGCTCTGCTGTTGCTGAGTGGAGTGGCGGCCAGTGAGACGCACAAGTATCTGTGGGCTGGCAGACTGGACGACGAGATGTAGCCATATTGGGAGAATTTCACTTACATTTCGTGCACTGTCAGTGATAATTCGTGAAATGTAAGTGGAAGTTTTGTATATTTTCCCTACTTTTGCTTCACACTATTGTGGTGTCTTATGTTTAAGAATAGCGGACAGAACAACATGACACAAGGAGTCGCCAGACAGAAAATATCAAGCGTAATTGTCAGTACAGCGTATCTGCTGTCCTGCCTCGTCGTGTCGACGGCAAAGGCAGAGTCGCGTGCTGTCGCCGATGGCGGAAGAGATACTGGTGCGCCTGTCGTGGAGCATCTGCGTGTGGAGCGGCTCCCCGATTTGAATATTGCGCGCGCCGGTCACCAGACGTTTGTCTGTGGCAACGAGATAGTGGTCATGGGCGGCCATAAGGACGGTTTTGTTATGACGCCTACTGCCGAATACTACAGCGAGGGCCGGTGGTACGTGGTGCCTATGGTCTATGTGCACGACTTCGGCACCGGTTTGCAGTTGCGCAGTGGCGACATCCTGATGGCTGGCGGCAGTCTGCAGGACCTTGGCATAGGCCAGACGCACACCGTAGAGCGGTGGAATCCCTCAAGCCATAAGTTTACAGGCTTCGGCTGTCTGGATACCAAGCGCATGTATGCCTCCGCAGTTGAGTTGCCCAATGGTGAGGTTGTCATTTCGGGCAACTGGTTTCATGCCGACAACACCGAACTTTTTGACGGCAAGAAGACCTTCGCCATGGCCAACAGCACTTCCTTCCGCCGTGCCGTACCCTACATTCTCCCCATCAGCAGCAACGATGCCGTCATTTTCGGCTCATACGACAACGGTTATATCAGAAGAGACTCTGCCTATATCGTAGACAGAGTCCATGCCCCGTCTTTTGACGTTCCCCTTTTCCGTGAGTGGCAGCCCTTCACTCCGCTTATTCCCTCATCCTACAGCGATTGCATGATAGGCAATGTGTCTACTAACGACTATCGCTATCTCATACTGGTTATCAACAACAAGTTTGACTTCCGCATAGCCGAGGTGTGCGACACCACCGTCCGCATCGTGGCCGACAGTGCACCGCTGCCGCGAGTCACGTCGTCGGGCGACAGCATCAACTATTTTGCATCGTTGCTCGTAGACCGTCGCGTGCAGCGTGGCTACGCCGTAGGCTATAGCAGGAATCATAAGTTCTATGTCTACAGTTTCCGCTATACTAACGGCGACCCTGTTAGGATTTCCGATGCCCGACTTTGCTACACAGATGAGTTGCCCGACTTGGGAGAAAGCAGGCCCGTCATCACTCCAGAGGGCGACATCGTGCTTGTCGGTGGAGTTATCGATGACCATTTCTATCCGCAGGGCGGAGCCTATCGCCTGCTCATCGGCACTGGCGGCGACGCAATGGGGCAGGGTGGTGGAGCAGTGTGGATGTGGTGGCTCGCCGGCGTAATCCTTGCCGTGCTGACAGTGCTGGCTGTCGCTGTCATACTCCGCAGGCGCGGAGCATGCGGTGCAGTGGCCTGCTGTGGCAAGACAGGTGCAGATGCTGGCGAAACGTCTGCTGAGACGGAAGAGTTGAAGCAGCGCGTCATAGACCTCATGGAGCAGCAGAAACTATATCTCAACAGTGAACTGAAAGTTGGCGACGTGGCCGAAGCGCTTGGCATTGGTCGCCGCCAGGCCTCGGAGTCCGTCATGTCTTTTGGCGTGACGTCGTTCTCGCAGTTTGTCAACGGCTACCGTGTGGAGCATGCCAAGCAGATGCTGCTCGGCAATCGCGATATTAAGATAGGCGGCGTGTGGGCAGAGTCGGGCTTCAGCAATGAGACGAGTTTCTTCCGCGTCTTCAAGCAGTTTACAGGCATGACGCCTCGCGAGTGGCTTCAGACTGTCGACTGAGTGCCGCTGGTAGTTGCCGTTTGCTGCAAATCCACTGACAATTCATGCCATTGTCAGTGGATTTGCATTTTTTGTAAGTGAAAGTTCTGGTTTGTTTGTCTATTTTTGCACACAACACGAATACCTATACACATTAATTAATAATAAAGACGGTTTTATGAACAAGACATTCAGACTTATGAGCCTCGCGCTTGGCATGATGGCATGCTGTGCAGGCTTCGTGGCATGTGGCGACGATGACGACCCGCTGACCATTACACCGACACCTGTCACCGACCAACTTGCAGGTACGTGGAAGTACATTCTCAATGATGACGTTCCTAACGGCGATGGTACCAGAAACATCACCTATACTGAGACGCTGACGTTTGCCGACGGCGGAGCGTTCTCCAACGAGACCAACCACGACGGCTCCTCGTGGGACCAGTCGAGAAGCCGTACCGAGGGAACGTGGAGCAAGTTGGGCAGCGACAAGATTGTGGTCAACCTCAGCAATCGCTCCAACTACAACTACGACAGTCAGACCTTTGAGGCCGACCAGAATTTCCAGCCGCGCAAGGACACGCTCGACTACTTCTTCAAGGGCAGTGCCCTTTTCTGCGAGTCGGTGGAAAACTACGGCACGTTTGCCTACACTCGCACCGGCAACCTGCCCTACAGGGGTTTTGGCGACTACAACGGACTGCCTGTGCTCGGCACATGGGTTGGCGAAGACTTCGCATGGGACGGCACGCCTATTGAGTTGCGCTACGAACTGAAGGCCGACGGCACTGTCGCCGTGACAATGGACAATCATCTTGGCTGGTCGGAAGGCATGGCAGGCTACTACCTCGTTAAGGACAACCAGATAATGTTCATCTCTTACTACTTCATCAGCAAGATGGATTCAGACACTGCTGACTGGGAAGTAGAGGGCTTCATGCTCCAGGGCGGCGAGTGGAATAACTTCCAGATACAGGACAATCTGTTCTACGTTTACAGTATTTGGAGCGGCGAGATGGGCTGCCTCGTCAAAGAGGGTACCGACCTTGGCCGCACACTTGTCGGCCACTGGAAGAGCACCGAACAAATCTGGGCCGGTGGCGATAACCCTATCGACGAGGACGAATACTGGGAGATAGAGAGTGACGGCACTGTTCGCCACTGGTGGATACGCGACAATGTTTTTGCCGAAGGCACTATGGGTACATACCAACTGAAAGAGGATAGCAACGAGACGTACATCGACTGCCACTGGACTCACTGGCTGGCCGACAGCGGCGACAACACCAATCCCAAGCAGGGCAACGAAACAGGTCGCGGCGGCCAGGACTATACGGTGAAGTACATCTACAGCAAGATAACCGACCGCTTGCTTGTCCGCTGGAGCGATTCAGACTACACGTTCGAGCAATTCAAGCGCATACAATAGTTATTTTCTGTAAGTTAAGAGGAACATGAAGGACTCGCTAATGAACCTCTATGACAAACACCTGTTCGCTGGGATTATTGCCTACAATCTACTGCCAAAGAAGCCCGAAATGAATATAGAAATCATTGATAAAAGCAGGCTTGTTGCGTAAGACTTACTTCGACTCACGTTAATTTTAAAATGATTTGATGCTTATGAGAAATTTATTTACGCTCATTGCAGCCGTGCTGCTGACCATGTCGGCCAGTGCTGCATTGACCCCAGTGACTATAGTGCCGGGGACGAAAGGACAACTGCCAGAGTTTCCGCAACTGGAAGGCCCTGTGGCGGGACAATTCGCCGGTTTGTGCTTAGACTACGTGGTTTGCAGCGATGGACGAGGTTTCAACGCCGTCATCACCTTCCCTTACGTTTACAATGTAGAGAGTGCTGACGGTGCCTATTACACTATTCAGGTCAGAGATGAATACTCTGATGGATGGGTAGACTACATCAATCCTTTCAGGGGAGAGGGCTATCCTGACCAGATAAGCGGATCTACCTGGGCCACAGGGGTCTACATAGCCAGTGACACCGACATTCGGCTGGTGCTACATGGTGGGGCGAAGGATGGTTGGGTGAGCAATGCAGTGGGTGCCAAGGCTCCAGAGACGAGGGTCATCACCGAATCGCGTTCGGAACCGGAAATATCCACTTCCACCATATATCCGCTGGTGGGCATGCCACTCCAATATACCTGCACGATGCGGGTCGGAGAAACCGATTACACCAACGAGAACGGAAACTTCACCTACCAGTGGTATCGCCGCAATCCCAACAACTATGCCATGCACGCCATCAGCGGAGCCACGGCCAGCAACTACACACCCACGATGGAGGATGTCGGTTATCAACTCGTCATCGAGGTACACGGTGAGAACTCCACATCGTTCTATTTCCGCATACGGGGCACGGAGGTCGTACACATGCCCGTGCGTGTCAGCCTGGCGTATATGGGCGAGGACGGTTTCGTGCTGAACAGCGAATACGAACTGCCCAAGCCCGTGGGTCAGAATCTGAAATATGAAGTCATTGAGTTTATAGACGATTGGCAGTATGTGACGAAAGAGAAGACATGCGAGGACATCACCATCAAAGAGCGTCAGCCAGGTCAGTATGCCTTCTACTGGCCTGTGCTGCAGCAAGCAGACGGCTACTTACAGGCCCTGAACAACGGGTTCATTGTAGGAGGCCTGCCTGTTTCCTTGACGTACGAAGCCTACGGGAGTGACTACACGGGCGACTATACAGAAGACAATCCAAAAGTCAAAGTCTTCAACTCTTCGGTCATAACCTCATTCACGGCAAATTCTATTCAGGTGACACCCACCTTCAATGGCGAACGCCTGAACAACTCTACCGTGGACATTATTGGGCCGAACATTGACGGTGAACTGGTGGTGAAAGCATCGCGGACGCTGACGGAAGAGCGGGTGCTAAACTACCTGTATTTCAGCAGTTCCTACTCCAATGCCGATGAATTATGCGTGCTTTACAGAGATAACGGCTACTACGTCCGCCTGAATGCTACCGAAGGCACAATCGGCACCTATTATAATGGGGCCGATGGGGCACTGCTGTGGAGCGATGCCACGCTGGTGGATGCTTCCACGGAATATCCGAAGATAACCATAGAGGCTAAACCCGCTTTTGCCCCTCTCACGGGCAGCGGCATCATCGAAGGTACGGTCAGCAACGGCGCGGCCGGGGCGAGGGGCTTTAAGACTGCCGAAGCCAACGAGACGAGTTACACCATCTATCTGCGCCAAAAGGACGGCGACATAGTGGCCCAGACCACAACCGACGCCAGCGGACAGTACCGCTTCGAGAATGTGCCCTTTGGCACCTACGAAGTGCTGGTGAACATCGACGGTTGCGTGCAGGAACAGCCCGCACAGGTAACCATCACTGACAGCCAGCCCATAGTCTCTGGTGTGGACTATAGCGTAAATGGCACTGAGATTCTGACCACCGCCATCCGCACCGTTACAGCCGGCCAAACCTCTGCCCCAGCAGCCGTCTACACCCTCGACGGCCGCAGAATAGGAACATCCACGGGAAGCCAGCCAAACGGTATATACATTGTCCGCGGCAAGAAATATATTTCCAAATAAAAGAGCCAAGTGAAGGCTCTGCGCCTGGAGCAGGGTGTGGAGCAGAGCCAGAAGGTGCAGGTGCGCTGGCCTCAGCCCGCAAGGCGTGCGACGCGCTCTACATCGAGTTAACGGTAAGTTAACAGCGCGTGGAGAACGCTCAGCATGGTCTCTTCATCATCAATGGCAAGAAGGTCGTCGTGAAGTAATCTTCAACGATCTGGCATACTAAGGCAATCGGCCGCCCTCATGTGGCGGCCGATTGTTGTTTTTTTTCGGGGGCGGCGCGGCGACGTAATAACGGGATAACGTTATAAAGAGAGGGCGAAATAACGTAATAACGTTATAACTAAATAACGAAAATTTTACCGCCGCAGTTTTTTTGAAAATTAAAACAGCGCTGACGAAAATTAAAACAGCGCTGACGAAAATTAAAACAGCGCTGGCAAAAATAAAAACAGCGCTGACGAAAATTAAAACAGCGCTGGCAAAAATAAAAACAGCAGTTATGGAAGTGGCAGCAGTTATGCGGCTTTTGGCTTCGCATAACGTGCTGCCACCGACGTTACACTTATTTCAGTTCGCGCTCGAAGAAGCGCGTGCACTGGCGGAACAGGTGGTTGCGCGTGTTGCCGCCATAGATGCTGTGGTTGCGATTGGTGTATACGAGTTGCTCGAAGTCCTTGTCGGCCTGTACGAGGGCCTCGGCATATTCTGCCTGGTTGCGCAGATGCACGTTGTCATCGGCAGAGCCGTGGCAGAGGAGAAGCGCGCCCTTCAACTGATAGGCTATAGATATCGGATTGAAGTCGTAGCCCGACGGGTTCTCCTTGGGAGTGCGCATGTATCGCTCAGCATAGACAGAGTCGTAGTAGCGCCATGATGTGACGGGGGCAATGGCCACTCCGGCGCGGAAGACACCTCTTCCCTCCGACATAGACATCAGCGTGAGGAAGCCACCGAAACTCCAGCCCCAGATGCCAATCTTCTCGCGGTCGACATAGGGCTGCTTGCCAAGCCACAGGGCTGCTTCCACCTGGTCGATGGCTTCGAGTTTTCCGAGATTGAGGTATGTAGACTTCTCGAAGTTCGCTCCGCGTCCGCCAGTGCCGCGTCCGTCAACGCAGACGCAGATGAAGCCCTGCTGGCAGAGGTACTGCTCGAGAATGGCGCCCTGTCCCATCATGCCGATGTCCCATGCGTCGCGCACCTGCTGATTGCCCGGGCCGCCGTATAGGTACATCACAACGGGATAGCGCTTCGTGGCGTCGAAGCCGGCAGGCTTCACCATCCATCCGTTGAGCAGCGTTCCCTCCGAGGTGGTGAAATAGAAGAGTTCGCGCTGTCCGAGGTTCTTGCGACTGAGTTTCTCGGCAAGTTGGTGGTTGTCGTTGACAACGGACAATGGCTTGCCGTCGGCGGTACAAAGGCTGACAACGGGTGGAGTATTGAGATTGCTCCAGGTATGGACGAAGTATTTGTAGTTGGCAGAGAAGACGGCGGTGTTCCAGCCTGCCTTGTCGGTGATACTCCTCTTCTGGCTGTTGGCACGGGCCACGTAGACTCTCTGGTCGGTGGCCTTGTTCTCCTGCGCGGCATAGAACACGTCGCCCGTAGCGTCGTCGACACCGTAGGCGCGGCTTACGTCGTAGTCGCCCTTCTCCACCTGCCGCAGCAGTTGGCCGTTGGTGTTGTAGAGATAGAAGTGCATCCATCCGTCGCGCTGACTGGGAAGCAGGATGTATTTCTCGCTGACGAGCATCTGAGTGATGCAGTCTTCCTTGACGTATTTGTCGGTCTTGTCCTCTATGAGCAGTTGGCTCACGGTAGAGAGGGGATTGATACCGTAAACGCGCAGGCAGTCCTGATGGCGGTTGAGCGTCACGGCGAGCACTCGCGATGCGTCGGCCGTTGCTATCAGGCGCGGCACGTATCCGTCCTCGTCGACGGGCACCTGCAACTGGCGCGTCTGGCGACTGCTGATGTCGAAACTCCACACTGTCTGACGGGCGTTGTCGGCTCCGGCGACAGGATACTTGTATGTGAAGGTGCCGGGATAGTCGGTCATCTCGGTGCGCTCGGGCTGCAGTCCCTTATACAGCGGAAAACCGTAGAGGGGCACCTTGCTCTCGTCGTAGCGCACCCATACAAGTTGCTTGCTGTCGGCGGTGAAAGTCATGGCGCGGTCGGTGGAGAACTCCTCCTCGCAGACCCAGTCGGGTATGCCGTTGAGCACTTCTCCGCGCTTGCCGTCCTTTGTCACCTGGCTCTCGGCATTGTCGTAGAGCAGTTTGACAAGGAAGATGTTGCCGTCGCGCACGAAAGCCACTACATTGCCGTCGGGCGAGAAGACAGGCGCCTGCTGCGGTCCGTTCTTCGACAGCGGAACCAACTTCTTGTTCTGAATGTTGTACAGGTAGTAGTCGGCAGTGAGCGAGCGGCGGTATATCTGCTGCGTGTTGGTCTGCAGCAGCAGGCGTCGGCCGTCGGGGCTCACCACGTAGCCGTCGATGCGCTTCAGTTCGTCGCCCTTTGCCGTGGCGGCATCGAACAGCGTCTCCTGCTCCTGTCCTGTCTGGAAGGAGTACTTCACGATGCGCTTGCCGTCGCTGTTCAGTTGGATATAACTCTCGCCGTCGGCTGTCGGCATGATGTTGCTGAGGGTTTCGGCGCGATAGAATCCGCGAGTGATGCCCTTGAGGTCCAGTTCGCCGGCTGCCATTGCCGCCGACGGTATCAGTGCGACGAGCACTGAGAGGACGAGGCTTTTCATACTTTCCTTTTTCATCATAAGTATAGTAGATTAGAGGTGTTGCTTCCTGTGGGGAAAGGACGGTCAGTTGAAGAAATTCCACGACACTCCTATGCGCACGTTGCTGCCGTTGTAGGGGTGGTGGGGTGCGAGGAACTGCATCTTCGAGCCGCTTCCCTTGTTGACATGGCTCATCATAATGAAGAAGCGTGCATTCTTGAGATGCATGTTGGCGTAGACGTCGATAAACGGATATCCGCCTATCTCAACCTTGCTCTCGGCAGTGCGCTGTACGGCAAACTGCTGCAACTGCGGCACGTAGTCGGGGGCGTAGTACTTGGTGAAGTAGAAGGCCGAACTGCCCAGTTCGACGGCCAGTTGCTTGACGAGGCGGAACTTCAGATATAGGTTGGTGAAAATATTGACGGAAGGCACGGGGAGCACTTCCTTGTTGCTGGAGTTCTGGTAGGTGATGATGTTGTCCCAGTTGAGAATGCCAAGGCGGAAGTCCTGTTTCAACTGTGCCGTAATAAGGTTGATGTTGCCGGCATGCTGGTATACTCCTGCCGTCATGCCGGTGCGTCCGCCCTCTTCGGTCACGGTGTAGTCGGTGCCGAAGTAAGTATAGTTCTGTATCTCCTCAACGGCAACACGCAACTGCGTCTTTGTCTTGTCGTAGGAGAAAATTCCCTCGATGCGCGTGCGGGTCTCTTCGCTCAGACCCTGGTCCCACCACAGGTGTTTCGAGTGGTAGTGCTCCTGGAAGAAAGTCGGCGTGATGCGGTGGAAGGCTGCCTTGGCTGCCAGCCGCACGGTGTCGCCAAAGAGCGGAAAATTGAGGTCGGTGGAGAAATCTACGGCCAGTGCTCCTGCATTCATGCCAGTCAGACAGGTTTCTAAAGACAGGTCGTAATGAAGCGTATGGCCCTGTGTCTTGCTGATCTGGCCGCCGAGGCTCACGTTATGGCCTTTCCATGTGGCGAGGCGGTAGACGGGCATATTCTCCACGACATCGGGCATCTGGAAGTTGACATATTCGTAACTGACAAAAGCCTTAAGACCGGCCTTGGCGTACTTGTTGAAACCCTCAAGAAGCGCCAGCGCCACGGTGTTCTTCACTGCGAGATGGCGGGTCTTGTCGTAGATGGAGTCGCCGACGTATCCCAGCATGTCGTAGTCGTTGTAGTAGGTGTTGGCATAGTAGTCGTCGGGGGTGGCGTAGGCGTGATAGATGCGCTTGTAACTGTTGATGTCGACCGTGTGGATGATGCTCGTCACGGGAACGTATTCGCGCTTCATCGTGGCATCGATGGAGTCGTTGCGGGCCTGAACGGCTTTCAGGCTGTCCATCTGCTGCTTGCCGATGACGGCTATGCGTGAGGTGTCGGCAGCAAGAGGCTTCTGCTGCATGTCTGTAGGCACCAGGCCTGCTATCTTTGCGTCGTCGGGACGCCCTGACGGCATTGTCCTGTCGGGCTTGCGCTCTGTGGGACTGTCGTCGGCTTCGGGCTCGTCGCCATTCTCTGATGCCTGCTCCCTCTCGCGCTGCTGTCGCTGCTTGGCCGATGCCTCGGCAAACTGCCGTGCCTTTATCTCCTCGTCGGTCATCTTCACCTTACGGTAGAAACCGAAGTTGTAGCGATGGCTCAGCAGAAAATGGGTGGAGTTGTTGCGGTTCCAGTTGCTGGATAGGACAGTGGGAATTTCCTCGTAACTGAACTGATCGTCGAAACTTTCGGGATGGGTGATGTATTCGTCGTTGGTGATGCCGCCGTTTTCAGCCTGCTTGCGGTGATACTTCTGAAAGAGGGCGTGCATCTGATACCTGTCGCCTATATAGGAAGCATAGAGGCGCGCTCCGAGATGGGAAACACTCTGATTCTGGAAGAAACCACGCGCATAACTGTACTCAATATCAAATCCCATTCCAAACTGCTTATTGGCGTTGACGGCAAACTTGGCTCTCAGGTGGTCTTCGCCGTTTGTTTTGTTTCCGCAGTTGTCATAACTGATATTTGTTATGGGCGATAGCGTGTTGGTAAAATGGAACTGGTCAGGCTCAGTGGTGGTGTAACTGTACGGCTGGGTGAAAAAGAATTCGCTCGTCTCTGGTCTGTCGATCACGATACGGCTCAGGCGTGGCGTGAAATTGCTTCCTATGGTATTGTACTCGCCATACAGTCCGTGGTTGTAGATGGTGTTCTGAAAGAGATGAGGCATGGTGTCGGTCTGTGCAGGCGTCACCTCGCCGAAACGTCGGTCGATGGTCCAGACGCGCAGTCCGCGCGGCACTTCCTTGTGCTGTTTCACACTGTCGCGGCTGTTGGGATTGAAGCCTCTTTGACCTGTAGTGCGTTGGGTGACGTTGCCCATTTCGTCCACCTCGTTATATACCTGAGCGGGCACGGCTACTGCCATGCCCAGAAAGAGTGATATAAATGCGACGAAATGTTTCAATTTTCTTTCTCTGGTTTTAACAGACGAATGGCGGTCTCAACAAATTTGAAAACCATAGAGATAATGATGATGGCAGCACCTGTGTCGATATTACCCTTGTAGTAGACAAACATGCCGACGAGGGCACCGAAGATGAAAATGGTGTTCAGGATATTCCTTAACTGGCGTACTCTCAGCGTGTTCATTGCAGGGCAAGTTTCATTTGCTGGAACAGATAGTCCTTGCGGTCAATGGTCTTGCGGCGGAACTTGCCGGCGTAGGGCAGCAGTTTGGTACCTTTCTTGTTGAGTGCCTCCTTGTCGGTGATCCACTCTTCTGCCGTCATGCGCTGCGGCGTACGCTCCTCTTCGTAGAGATAATGCAGACGCGACATCTCTATTATCGCCTTGCCGTCGCTGCATTTGGCAGTGAGAAGATAGTAGAAACGGCTGCGGTCGAGCGAGAGGGCATTGCTGGTGAAGACGAGCCACTCCTCGTAGGCGCCTACGATTTGACGGTTGACCGAGTCGCAAAGCGTGAGTTTCGCCTGGATCATCTGGTTGCTCTCGTGGGTAAGACGCTGCATGAACCTGCCGAGCGCATCGTAGATGTCGTCGGCAGATTTGCCCTGTGCGTCGATGGTGGTGGTGAACACCACTTTGCCGTCGCTCTCGGTGACGGCGCCTTTCAGGTATTTGGCATCAGCCTCGGCCTTAGCCTTGGCCTTGGCCTGCTTGACAGCCTGATGCTCGGCCTGCTTCTCTTCCCACTCCCACTTGTTCTGCGACATGGCAAATACGGGTAGAGCCAGAAGCAGGGCTATTAAGAATTGACGTATCATGTTCTGTTGAAATTTTATGTGTGGTGCAAAAGTACGAATTATCGCCTTAAAGTCCTAAAAAAATGCTTTAATTTATTTTAATTCCAGTTGTTTCTGGAGTTCCACTATTTCGTCGCGATACTGTGCTGCCTGCAGGAAGTCCATGCTGCGTGCCGCCTCTTTCATAAGTTGCGTAGTACGTGCAATGCTCTTTTCGAGTTGCTCGCGGCTCATCGTGGCAATGATGGGGTCGGCAGCCACCATGAGCGGTGCACCGTCAATCTGTGGATATGGCTTGACAGGCTTCGCGGCGTTGCTGTCGGCGGTGGCTACAGCAGCGTTGATGGTGAGTTGTGAGCCGATGGCCTTCCTGATCTGTGTCGGTGTGATGCCGTGCTGTGCGTTGTACTGCATCTGCTTGGCGCGCCTGCGTGCCGTCTCGTCTATTGTCTGCTGCATTGAGAGCGTGACGGTGTCGGCATACATTATCACCTTTCCGTCGACGTTGCGCGCCGCGCGTCCGGCAGTCTGCGTCAGCGAGCGATGCGACCGCAGAAATCCCTCCTTGTCGGCATCGAGTATCGCCACGAGCGACACTTCGGGCAAGTCGAGACCCTCGCGCAGCAGATTGACGCCAACGAGTACGCTGAACGTTCCGTTGCGAAGTTTCTCAAGTATCTGAATGCGCTCCAGCGTAGTTACCTCGCTGTGAATATAGGCTGTGGGGATGTCGTGTGAGGCGAGGAAGTCGGCAAGTTCCTCGGCCATGCGCTTTGTAAGCGTGGTGACGAGAACACGCTCGTTGCGTTCCATGCGCTGGAGGATTTCCTCCATGAGATGGTCAATCTGGTTTTCTGTAGGATGTATTTCTATCTGCGGGTCGAGCAGCCCTGTAGGACGGATGAGTTGTTCTACGACTACGCCCTCAGCCTCGTTTAGTTCAAACTCGGCTGGCGTTGCCGAGACGTATATGGCCTGATGGGTCATCTGCTGGAACTCCTGGAAAGTGAGGGGGCGGTTGTCGAAGGCTGCCGGAAGACGGAAGCCATATTCCACGAGGTTTGTCTTACGTGCCCTGTCGCCTCCGTACATCGCACCTATCTGCGGCACGCTGACGTGGCTTTCGTCTATTATAAGAAGGAAATCGTCGGGAAAAAAGTCGAGCAGGCAGTAGGGACGCTCACCGGCCTGTCGGCCGTCGAAATATCGCGAATAGTTTTCGATGCCTGAGCAGTGGCCCAGTTCTTTCATCATCTCCATGTCGTACTCTACGCGTTCCTTGATGCGTGCCGCCTTTATGCCGTCGCCCAGTTCTTCAAAGTAGGCCACCTGTTTCATCAGGTCATCCTGAATGAGACGAATGGCATTGTTCGTCTGCTCCTGGGTGGTCATAAAAAGGTTGGCAGGATAAATCTTATACTCCTCGAAGGATGCCATGCGGTCCATCGTAACAGCGTCGAGTTCTTCGATGGCGTCTATCTCGTCGTCCCAGAACGTGATGCGCAGCACCACTTCGCTGTAGGCCATTGCAATGTCAATGGTATCGCCCTTTACGCGGAAGTTGCCGCGCTTCAGTTCAATGTCGTTGCGCACGTAGAGGGCGCTGACAAGTCTGCGGAGAAGTGCATTGCGGTCGAGAATCTGCCCTTTGTGCAGTTCGATAATGTTTTCGCTGAGAGCCATAGGGCTTCCCATACCGTAGATGCAACTGACAGACGACACAACGATGACATCGCGTCTGCCTGACATGAGGGCGCTGACCGCACGAAGGCGCAGACGGTCTATCTCCTCGTTGATGGCGAGGTCTTTCTCAATGTAGGTGTCGGTAGTAGGAAGGTAGGCTTCGGGCTGATAGTAGTCGTAGTAACTGACATAGTATTCTACGGCATTGTCGGGAAAGAAGCCGCGCATCTCCTCGTAGAGTTGCGCTGCCAGAGTCTTGTTGTGCGACAGGATAAGAGTTGGCCTGCCAGCATTGGCTATGACGTTAGCCATGGTGAATGTCTTGCCGGAGCCTGTCACTCCAAGCAAGACTTGCGCACGGTCGCCACGGCGCAGCCCTTCAGTCAGTTGTCGTATGGCTTCGGGCTGGTCGCCAGTCGGCTTATATGGTGCAGAAAGATTATACTTCATCGCTTATTCTCTCCACTCACCTCTCTCCACTCACCTCACTCCTCTCACCTCTCTCCACTCACCACTCACTTCTCTCCACTCAGAACGAATAACTCAATCCGAGAGAACTATACTCCTGGAACTGGAAGAAGCCAAGTTTGTGGTCGTGCGTACCTGAGTCGTCGAAGCGTGGGTATAGGAACAAGTTGGCAGAGATATAGCGGCTGACCTTCAGGGTAAAAAGGTTTTCCCATTCCACCTCTGCGCGGTGATATGACGAGTAGGCGTAGAGACGTGTCTTCCATGTTATCTGGTCGGCCATCTTCCACTCGAGCGATGCTGTCAACTGCGAACCGAAGTCGGTTAGTGAGTGGGTGTGCTTGTCAATCTTAACGCCAAAACCTTTGGCCAGAGCCGTACGGTCGACATAGCGGTAGTTTATAGACAGTGGCGAAATGTTTATCGTACCGGTCAAACGCTTGTTGAGCCATTCCACCTTGTAATCCATACCAAGACCGACGTTGAGATTGAATGGCGACATGAAGTCAGAGTATGTTTTCTCGTCGTTTGCCTTCAGACCGCGAGCAAACTGGGTATAGGCCAGCACTTGCAGCGTGTAGTACCACTTGTTGTGGGCCTGCAGCCCCACTTTTCCAGTGTAGCGGAGAAGGTCGTTGTTGGGCTTGAACTTGTGGACAGTATCGGTGCGCGACGTCTGGATACCGAGTTTCATCTCCAGTTTGTTCTCAAAAGTCACCTTGTCCTTGTCATTGTAGTTCAGTTCGAGGGTAACGGAGCCAACGGCAGAATAGTTGGACTCGCCGCCTTTGTGCCAGTTGTCGGAGACATAGTTCTGCAGGAACTGCATATAGCCGTCGCCCTTTAATTTCCAGAAATTAGGTTTTTTAACCATCAGTCCCACAGGCACGGCCTCCGGCTCGTCGGCTACTGGCTCGGCTTTGTCGGCCAGTTCCACTTCCTGCTTGATTTCCTGGTTTACGTCATCGCGCAGTGTGCCTGCTTCCTGCAGTTGGCTCTCATAGGCCTGCACAAGGTCCGGACGTCGCAGGTATAGTTGCATCAGTGCCTCGTCTATGGCATCGGTCACTTCGTCGCCTGCCGGTGGGTTTTGCTCAAGTTGCTTCTGCGCAGGAGAATGGTAGAAAGTGGTAGGAGCAAACAGGCGATAGTAGCGGCCGTCGCTGGTCTCGCTGCGCAGTGAGTCGTTGGCGCGCTGCACTGAATCGAGTTGCTGGCGCAGCACGTTGAGCGAGTCAATGTAGTTTCTGACAATCTGTGCGGTGTCAGCGGTCGTGGGCGACGCTTTCCTTGTCTTGCGCTGAGCCGATGCGGCAGTGGCAATGAGCACGGCGAGGACAAGCAGAAGAATATGTTTTTTTCTCATAGTCTGAAAAATTAAATGTGTAAAAGTGGCTTTTCTGCCAGTATAGCGTGCAAAATTAGCAATTCGCCATGAAAAGAAAAAAAACAAACTACGGAAAATGCCCAAAATGAAAAAAAATAGTAGATTTTCGTTTCGGAATGGCTGTAATTATGGATTTATGTATACTTTTGCACCCTTGAAATTAAACATTACACATTAATATATTAATGAATAGAGATACCCTTATAGGATTTGCGCTGATAGCCCTTGTTCTCATCGGCTTCTCGTGGTGGAACCAGCCTTCGGCAGAAGATATTGAGGCAGCACGCCTCGAGGACAGCATTGCTGCTGTACAGAAAGACATAGAACAGACAAGAAAACAGGATGCAGAGGCGCGCCAGGCGCTGGCCGACTCGCTGGCGAAGTCAGACTCAACCCAGTTGTTCTTCTCTGCGCTGACAGGAACAGCGCAGCAGATAGTGCTAAGCAATGACAAGTTGGAACTGACGCTCGACAGCAAGGGCGCAATGCCACGCAAGGCTGTGATACGCAACTACAAGAGTATTGACGGCACGGATAACGTTACTCTCTTCGACGGCGACGACCATCAGTTGAACTTCCTTTTGGCAGGAAAACAGGAGAACATCATCACTGCTGACTTATATTTCACTCCGCGCGATGTAACTGACAGCACCGTAACATTTGTTGCCAATGCCTCAAACGGCGGCGAGATAGCCCTGCGCTACCGCCTCGGCAAGGACTACATGGCTGGACTTTCTGTAGAGACGCGCGGACTGGCTGGCATCTTTGCTCCTACGACAAAGGAGATGGCTATCCTGTGGAGCGACCACTGCCGCCAACAGGAGAAGGGCTTCTCGTTTGAGGCCCGTTATACAGGACTTTTCTATAAAGAGACAAATGGAGGTACCAACAACCTGTCGGAGACTTCCGACAAGCAGAAGCAGATGGAGGAGCGCCTTGACTGGGTGGCCTTCCGCAATCAGTTCTTCAGCATAGCACTTATCTCGCGCGACGACTTCGCTGCCAATGCCACGCTTAGCAGCATACAGCAGGAGAAAGGCTCAGGATATCTGAAGCAGTTTGACGCCCAACTTGCCACGACATTCGATCCGACCGGCGTAAAGAGTTCCGACTTTGAACTGTACATTGGCCCCAACGACTTCCGTCTTATTCAGGATGTGGAACAGCAGAGCCAGTTTGGCAAGGACTTGGATCTGGAACAACTCGTCAACCTCGGATGGTGGCTGCTGCGTTGGATAAACCGCTGGTTCACGCTCTACGTCTTCGACTGGCTTACGGGCTTCGGACTTAACATGGGAATAGTCCTTATACTCATCACACTGCTGCTGAAAGCCATCACCTTCCCGATGGTAAAGAAGAGTTACATGTCATCGGCAAAGATGAGAGTGCTGAAACCAAAGTTTGAGGAGGCAACGAAACACCTCGACAAACCGGAGGACCAGATGAAAAAACAGCAGGAGATGATGTCGCTCTACGCAAAATACGGAGTGAGTCCGCTGTCGGGCTGTCTGCCAATGCTGATACAGATGCCAATCTGGCTGGCAATGTTCTTCTTCGTGCCAAATGCCATACAGTTGCGCGGACAGTCGTTCCTGTGGATGAGCGACCTTTCCACCTATGACCCGATAGTGGAGTGGGGGACGAATATATGGGGTATTGGCGACCATTTATCGCTGACGTGTATCCTCTTCTGCGTTGCCCAACTTGTCTACACGTGGTTTACCACCCAGCAGCAGAAAGATCAGATGGTAGGCCAGCAGGCAGAGCAGATGAAAATGATGCAGTGGATGACGTACGTAATGCCGCTGATGTTCTTCTTCATCTTCAACGACTACTCTTCAGGCCTTAACTTCTACTACTTCGTGTCGCTCTTCATGTCGGCAGCCATTATGTGGACACTGCGAAAGACGACAAACGACGAGAAACTGCTTGCCATTCTGGAGGCAAACTATCAGGCCAACAAGAACAACCCGAAGAAACAGAGTTCGCTGGCAGCACGCCTGGAGGCAATGCAGAAGCAGGCAGAGGAACTGCAGCGACAGCGCAACAACAGGCGCTAAGCAATGCACAGACAAATTCTCCGCATAGCCCTGCCGGCCATCGTGACCAATATCACGGTTCCGCTGCTTGGTCTTGTGGATACTGCTATCGTCGGCCACATGGGCACTGCATCCTATATAGGCGCAGTGGCTGTGGGGTCGATGATTTTTAATCTTGTCTACTGGCTTTTCGGATTTCTGCGCATGGGCACGAGTGGTCTCACGGCGCAGGCCTACGGGCGCAGGGACGAGCAGGCCATATCATGGCAGTTGTCGAGTTCGCTGCTGCAGGCTGGAGTGATAGCCATGGCGATAGTGCTGCTGCAGAGGCCGCTTCGCCAGTTGATGTTGCTGGTGGTGGGGCCGACACCCGACGTACTGCCGCTGACAGTCACCTATTATAATATAGTGGTATGGGGAGCACCTGCAGTGATGGGACTTTACGCTCTTACGGGATGGTTCATAGGAATGCAGGACACGCGTCGGCCAATGGTGGTGAGCATCGTGCAGAATGTTGTGAACATAGCAGCATCGCTGTTGCTTGTTTACGGCTTCAGCATGAAAATAGAGGGTGTTGCCATCGGTACGGTGACGGCACAGTATGCTGGTTTCGGCTTGGCATTGGCACTTGTCGGACGACGTCACGCTCTCATGGTGGGATTTCGCGAAGTGCTGCGTAGGGCGTGGAGCGAGGTGGGCAGAATGTTTTCCCTCAATGCCTCGTTGTTTTTCCGCACGCTATGCCTCGTGGCAGTCAACCTGTTTTTCACTGCAGCAGGAGCGCGCCAGGGTGCCGTGGTGCTGGCCGTCAACACACTGCTCATGCAACTATACCTGCTCTTCTCATACGTGATGGATGGCTTTGCCTATGCCGGAGAAGCACTTGGCGGACGCTACTGGGGCGCTGACGACATGGCGCAATTCCGCCGTCTGGTACGTACGCTCTTCGGCTGGGGCTTGGCGGTTGCTGCGCTCTTTACAATGGTGTATGCTGTTGGCGGCGAGCCGTTTCTGAGTTTGCTTACCGACGAGTCTTCTGTGGTAAGAGCCTCGCGCAATTATATCCTGTGGGCCTGTTTCATCCCCTTTGCAGGCATGGCAGCCTTCGTGTGGGACGGCATCTTCGTGGGTGTCACCGCGTCGGCAGGCATGTTGCTCTCGTCCGTCATCGGTGCAGCCTGCTTCTTCACAGCCGCATGGTTGCTGATGCCCCAGTGGGGCAATCACGGCCTGTGGGTTGCCATGCTGCTATTCCTCGTAGTGCGCGGGCTGGTGCAGACAGTTCTCTATATTGTCAAACGGGATAAACCAAGCCTGAACGGAAAGCATATTTCTTCCTCCTGTCGTTGAGCCATGATTACCTCAATGACGCGTTGGCATATATAGCGTGATTGCTTGCGTTAATAAGGGAGAAAAAACGTAAAACACGTTAAAGGAGTTGGAGGATTAACGGATTTGGCATATCTTTGCACCTATGAGAAACCGTTTCCTTATACTCCTTGGCGTGATGGCATTTGCCGTCATGTCGGCCAGTGCCCAGACATATCAGTCGTTGTGGGACGAAGTGGAGAGGGCACAGCAGAAAGACCTGCCGCAGACTGCCGTGGCATCGCTGCGGAAAATAGCAAGGAAGGCAGAGCGTGACAGAAATGCCGGCCAACTGCTCCGGTCTACGCTCCTTGAGGCGCGTCTTGAAAGCGAAGTGGCTCCCGACTCCCTGCTGCCTGCCGTGGAGAGACTGAAGGCTAAGGAACGCTCACAGGGTGATGCCGTCATAAAGTCGGTATACGCTGCGGTGCTGTGTCAGGTGCTGAGTCAAAATGCAGGTCAACTGGGCGATAGCGCAAAGGCTCAGGCTCTGTACTATCGTGAGCAGGCTCTGCTCCATCCCGACATGCTTGCCAGCGTTAGTGACGCGAGTTATGCGCCGTTTGTAGTGACAGGGCGTGACAGGGCATTGCTGGAAAACAATATGCTGAGCGTGGTGGCCTTGGAACTGCGGGCCTGGTCATGGCTGCACGATGCAGCACAGCGTATGGGATGGCAGCAGACGGCTTGTCTTGCTGCGCTGTGGATGATGCAGGAAGACGAAAAACCTGGATTTGAAAACTATGAAGGAAGCAGATATATAGCGCGGCTCGACTCGCTCAGCGAGCGCTATGCCCATCTTGACGTGGCTGGCGAGGTGGCCATTGAGCGCTATAACTATATGTCCCATCACACCGATGCTACTCCAGCGCAGCGCGCTGCATATCTTGACAGCGCCATCGAGCGCTGGAAGGGATGGAAGCGCATTGGCGAACTGCGCAACGGGCGTACACTGCTCGCCACGCCGCAGTTTACCGCTGTAATCCCAAAAAACATAGCGCTTCCTCAAGAGGCACAGACGGTTAGACTCACAGCATTGCGCAATGTGGGCAGCCTCACGATGCGCGTCTACCGCACAACTCTTGCAGGCAACACCGAACTCAACCCAAATGTAGGTGCTGATTTTGCCACCATCAGACGCAGTGCAACTGAGTTGACCGATTTGCGACGCACATGTCGTTTCGGCCAGCATGCAGATTATGAGACGTTTGCCGACTCGCTGACTCTCTCTGGACTTCCTGTAGGAGTTTATGTGCTGGAATTCAGCACGCAGCCTGCCACCAGCGTTCGCCGCGTGCTCTACTTCGTAACCCAACTGCGTGTGATGTCGCTGCCAGAGCCGAAGGGACAGATGCGCTATGTCGTTGTGGATGCTGCCACGGGCCAACCCGTGGAAGGCGCCTCTGTGGTGGTGAAACCCATGACGCGTCGTAATGCCGACGACGGTTTTACCCTTATCACGAAAGACAGTGGCGAGGCAAACCTTAAACTTGCTGCCATAACCTGGCGCACCGTATATGCATCGACCAGCACTGACAAGGCTTGTCCGCTGCTCCATTCAAACAGCAGTTTCTCCTACTACGATACCGACCGCCGTCAGGAATACACCAATATCTTTACCGACCGCGCCATATATCGCCCTGGGCAGACAGTACACATGGCTGCCATTATAACTCAACTTTCCGGCCATGTCAACACCTCTGTCGTTGCAGGCAAGCAGGTGACAGCAAGACTGTATGACGCCAACTATAAGGTGGTGGCAGAGCAGACGCTGACCACAGACGACTATGGCAAATGTGCCGCACAGTTTACTTTGCCCACAGGAACCCTGGACGGACAGTTCACCATACGTGTGAACAATGCTGCGCATGGCATACGTGTAGAGGAGTACAAGCGTCCGGTATTCCAGGTGACCTTTGACGAATACAACGGGAGTTACCAGACTGGTGACACGATTACTCTCACTGGGCATGCCATGAGTTATGCTGGTGTTCCAGTGCAGGGCGCTAAGGTGAACTTCGTCGTGCGCCGTCGAATGGCATGGTGGTGGCTTGGCTGTTCATGGTACTGGAGAGGATGGAGCGATATGGATGCTGCACAGTCGGTAGAACTTCTAAGCGGTACTGCCACCACTGGCGACGATGGCTCTTTTGCTGTCAGAATGCCGCTCGTGCTGCCTGTCGGCAGCGATCCGCGTCGTCCCATGTTCTATCATTTTGATGCCGAGGCTACCGTTACAGATGTGGCAGGCGAGAGCCATAGTGCCGTGAAGAGCATGCCTCTGGGCACGCGGCCGTCGTCACTGACATGCGACATACAGCAAAAGGTGCGCGCCGACCAACTGAAGCCCGTCACCTTCTGGCATAGGAATGCTGCTGGCTCGGAGATAGCAGGAACGGTAAGATATCGCATGGATGGTGGTAAATGGAAGGAGTGTGCTGCCAACAGCAAGACCGATATTCTTGGTGGCATGCCTAAAAGCGGTACACACCGAATTGAAGCCTGCTGCGAGGCAGACTCTATAGATATATCCTTTGTTGTCTTCTCACTTGACGATAAGGTTCCGGCCAGTGAGACCCACGACTGGTTCTACCAGAGCAGCGAACGCTTTCCTGCCGACGGGTCGGAGGTCACGCTGCAGACAGGAGCCAGCGACACCGACTTGTATATGGTCTACGAACTGGTGGCTGGAGACAGCGTGATAGAGCGTGGCTACCAGCGCGAGAACTCATCGCTGTGGAACAGGAAAATGACGTATCGCCCGGAATATGGCAACGGCCTGCTCTTCAACGTAGCATGGGTGAAGGATGGCGTTACCTATCATCACACGACAACGATAGGTCGGCCTTTGCCCGATAAACAACTTAAACTGCAATGGCATACGTTCCGCGACAGACTGCAGCCTGGCCAGAAAGAAGAGTGGCGGCTCGTTGTTACGGACAAGGATGGCCGTCCTGCATCTGCCCAACTAATGGCAGTACTCTACGACAAGAGTCTTGACCAGTTGCAGCAGCATGGCTGGCAACTGTCGGTGCCGTTCAGCACGCCTATGCCGCACGCATCATGGCAGACATTGGCTGTTGGCGATATTACCACCAGTGGCGAGCAGGATTACAGACTGCTCTCTGTCGACGGCCTTGACTTTAGCCGCTTCGACCATGACGTATTCCCTGTCTATAGTTATGGCAGGATGGTACGCATGCGCGGTGCGAAGATGCTCTATGCCAAGGAGGCCGCTGTCGGTAGCATGGATGCCATGCCTCTTGCTGCCAATACTATGGACATGGCTGTAGAGGAGAAGGTTGTTGCTGGTATGAATGTTGCCGGGACGGATGTTGCTATAGAGCAAGATGCGGCCGTGGCCGATGGAGCGGTGAAGCAGGATGATGCGGTGCAAATGCGTGAAAACCTGCAGGAGACGGCCTTCTTCTATCCGTCTCTCGTTACTGACGAAAAGGGCCATGTGGCTCTGCGCTTCATACTGCCTGAAAGCCTTACCACTTGGCGCTTTCTCGGATTGGCTCATACTGCCGACATGAAGAGTGGACTTATTGACGGTGAGGCTGTGGCACAGAAGCCGCTGATGATACAACCCAATGTGCCGCGTTTTGTGCGTGTCGGCGACGAGGCTCAACTTTCGGTGCGCATCTTCAGTATGAGCGACGAGGCGCAGCAGGGCATGGTACGTATTCAACTTGTCAATCCAGAAAACGATGCTGTGGTCTATCAGTATGGTGAACCGTTTGACGTAGAGCATGGCAAGACCGCTGTCGCTACATTCCATTTGCCCACAGCGCAGTTTGGCAACTTGTCGTTGCTCGTGTGTAGGGTTACGGCAGATGCCGGCAACTGCTCAGATGGCGAACAGCACTATCTGCCAGTGCTGCCAAACAGCGAGCGTGTCACAGTGAGCGTGCCCATCACTCAGCATGGCAAAGGCACTGTAGCCATAAATATTCCCAGCCTCTTCCCCGAAACATCTGTCGCTCCACGCAAACTCACCATAGAGTATGCCAACAATCCTGCATGGCTCATGGTTCAGTCGCTTGCCACTCTTGGTCAGCCATGGGAGCACAACGCTATAAATCAGGCTGCAGCCTACTATTCCAATTTGCTTGCAAGCAACATCTTGAAGCAGAGTCCGCAGGCGCGTACCGTGTTCGAACAATGGCTGAGGGAGCCTAACGGAGAGACGCTCGCAAGCAACCTTTCCAAAAACGACGAATTGAAAGACATCGTGCTCAGCGAAACTCCATGGGTGGATAACGCTGAAAAAGAGGCAGAACAGAAGCAGAGGTTGGCGGACTTCTTCGATGCCAATTTGATAGGCAGTCGTATGGACAATAGTCTTACGCAGTTGAGTAAACTGCAGAATGGCGACGGCGCCTTCACGTGGTATCCAGGCATGCCCTCAAGCCTGTACATCACTACTGCCGTGGCAGAACTGCTGGCACGCTTGAAAGTACTGACAGGCAGTTATGCAGATGCCAGCGACATGCAGACCAAAGCCATGAGATACATCGGTCGTGAGATAGTCGACATGGTAAATGAGATGAAGCGTCAGGCACGAAAAGGCCGGAAACCCACGTTCCCGTCGTTTACGGCGCTTCGCTGGCTATATATTGCTGCCATTGACGGCCGCCAGTTGCCGTCCGATGTCGCCGCCGCAGACGATTATCTCATAGAACTGCTTAAGAAAGAAATAAAGAATCAGACAATCTACGAGAAGGCACTTACAGCCGTAATCCTACAGAAACGAGGCGAACACCAGCGTGCCGCACAGTATGTGCAGAGCCTGAAGGAATATAGCGTGGCGACACCAGAGATGGGGCGCTACTACGACACTCCACGCGCCACATATTCATGGTATAGTTATAAGATACCTACGGAAGTGGCTGCCATGGAGGCCATTCGCCTGGTGACTCCCGACGATGTCACTACGATTGACGAGATGCGCCGCTGGCTGTTGCAGGAAAAGCGGTCGCAAGTGTGGGACACTCCGATTAGCACTGTAAATGCCATTTATGCGTTCCTCAATGGCAACAGTCAGCAACTCGACAGCCGACAGCATGCCACGATATCCATTGATGGCCAGCCGCTCAAAATGCCACAGGCTACGGCAGCCATTGGATATGTCAAGACGGCTGTCGACGAGCCCAACGGCACAGAACTCACAGTCAGCAAGCCATCTGATGGAACTTCATGGGGCGCTGTCTATGCACAGTTCTTCCAACCCACCAGCGATATGGCCTCTTCTGCGTCTGGCATAAGCGTGAAGCGCGAGATTGTTTCCGATGGCGGTAATCATGTACCATTAGGCATAGGTTCGCGTATCAAGGTACGTATCACTATTAACAGCACTCGTGACCTCGATTTTGTTCAGGTCGTAGACCGCAGGGCTGCATGTATGGAACCTGTACGACAGTTGTCGGGCTATAGCAATGGTGCCTACTGCGTGCCCAAGGATAACGCTACCAATTACTACTACCATTGGCTGAGCAAGGGAACCCATGTTCTCGAGACAGAATACTACATAGACCGTGCAGGACGCTACGAGACGGGGACATGCTGTGTGCTGTGTGCATACTCTCCCGAGTTCCGCGCCACGGCACCTTCCATGACACTAACCGTAAACCGTGACAACAATGAATAAGAGGAACACCATATTGCTGCTGATGCTGTTGGCAACATTCGCACCGCTTGCGGCACAGCGACTCATAGCCACCAAGACTGTTATTGATGTGGGGCGTACTGGTTTTCAGCAGCCCGTGACGGCTGTGTTTGAATTCCGCAACAAGAGCATACGTCGCCTGAAGATAGAAGGAGTTGATGTCGACTGCAACTGTACCGTCGTGGAGTATCCAAAGACGGTGATAGGCATGGGTGAGCACTTCCAGATCAAGATGACATACGATGCGCAGCAGATGGGCCACTTCGACAAGCAGGCTGCCATTATCTCCAACGGCACTACCAAACCAGTCTACATCCGTATGAAGGGTGTGGTGGTTGCCGAAGTTCAGAATATGGGTGCCTCTTATCCCGTAGACATGGGCGAATTGCTTGCCGACCGCAATGAACTCGAGTTTGACAATGTCAACAAGGGCGATACGCCTGTGCAGCAGTTGCATATATATAACAATGGTACGCGCGCGCTGCATCCATATCTGATGCACCTGCCTTCCTATCTTTCTGCCACGGTTACACCGGAGCAGATCGGCCCAGGCCGTAGTGCCACTGTCAATGTGACGCTCAATTCCAGCCACATAAGCAGTTACGGACTCACCCAGGCTACCATCTATCTTGCTGCCAATCCTGGCGACAAGGCCAGTGCCGACTGTCAGATAGGCGTGTCTACAGTTTTGCTACCACATTTCTCTCCGATATCGGAGAAACAAAAACAGTATATGCCCAAGATGCATCTGTCGCAGGACTCTATAGGCTTCGACTTCCACGGCAAGCAGAAACTCAGCAAAGTCATACTGATAAGCAATGTCGGGCGAACAGCGCTGAAGATATCGTCTTTGCAGATGTTTACAGGCGGATTGAAGATATCGCTCAGCAAACGGGAACTGCAGCCTGGCGAGACAGCAAAACTGAAAGTTACTGCCCAGCGCAGCGAACTGCTTAAGGTGCGTACCCGTCCACGTGTACTTATGATAACCAACGACCCTGACAATGCCAAAGTTGTCATTCCTATCGGAGTGAAATAGACAGCAACAGGTTGATTCTCAATTTAGAATTTTCAAGCCTTAATCTATAACATGGAACATCCAGAGAATAGTGCAGAATACGCAGGCCTGCAGGTGAACAGTGGCGTAGAACAGCCGTCAATAGTAAATCCGTATATGCGACGGGGCAAGTTCCGCCGTCGTGAGATGAGCGTTGGCGAAATGGTAGAGGGTATCGTGAAAGGCGACGTGACGGTGCTCTCGCAGGCCGTCACCCTAGTAGAGAGCGTAAACCCCGAGCACCAGCAGCGTGCGCAAGAGGTTATCAACCGCTGCCTTCCATATAGCGGCAATAGCGTCCGTATCGGTATAAGTGGCGTGCCCGGTGCTGGCAAATCAACGTCTATCGATGCCTTTGGCATGCATGTGCTCAAGGAGAAAGGCGGCAGGTTGGCTGTGCTGGCCATCGACCCATCCAGCGAACGTTCAAAGGGAAGCATCCTGGGCGACAAGACGCGTATGGAGAAACTCAGCGTCCATCCTGACTCGTTCATACGCCCCAGTCCTACAGCCGGCTCCCTTGGCGGAGTGGCGCGCAAGACGCGTGAAACCATCATCCTATGTGAGGCTGCCGGCTTCGACAAGATATTTGTAGAGACGGTGGGAGTGGGGCAGAGCGAGACGGCATGCCACTCCATGGTCGACTTCTTCCTGTTGCTGCAGGTGGCAGGAACAGGCGATGAGTTGCAGGGCATAAAGCGAGGCATAATGGAGATATCCGACGGCATAGTGATAAACAAGTGCGACGGTGACAACGTAGACCGTTGCCAGATGGCAGCCACAAACTTCCGCAATGCTCTCCACTTCTTTCCTATGCCCGAGAGCGGATGGACTCCCAAGGTGCTCTGCTACAGCGGTTTCTTCGGACTTGGAATTAAGGAGGTTTGGGATATGATTTATCAGTATGTCGACTTTACTAAACAGAATGGCTACTTTGAGCATCGCCGCCGTGAGCAAGCCAAATACTGGATGTATGAGACCATCAACGAGCAGTTGCGGCTCTCTTTCTACAACAATCCCGTCGTTGCTGCGCAACTGGCCGACAGCGAGCGCAGTGTTCTGGAAGGCCGGCAGACATCGTTTGCAGCAGGACAGAACTTGTTGGATATATATTACAGCCAACTGAAGCAGGAATGATACAGATAGAGATAGACAGCGACAGCGGTTTCTGCTTTGGAGTGACCACGGCAATAAAGAAGGCTGAGGAAGAACTTGCCAAGGGCAACCAACTCTACTGCCTTGGCGACATCGTTCACAATGGAATGGAGTGCGAACGGCTGCGGCGCATGGGCCTGATTACCATAGGCCACGACGAAATGGCCAAATTGCACAATGTCAAGGTGCTTCTGCGTGCACATGGAGAGCCGCCTGAAACCTACGAACTCGCACACCGTAACAATATAGAGATAATCGATGCAACGTGCCCCGTTGTGCTTCAGTTGCAGCGGCGCATCAAGAAGCAGTATGAGAATTCTCTCACCTCTACCCACTCACCTCTTGCCTCTCAGATAGTCATCTTCGGTAAGAATGGCCATGCCGAGGTGCTTGGACTCGTAGGACAGACAGACGGTCGTGCCATTGTGATAGAAAAGTTTGACGATGTGCAGAGCCTTGACATCTCGCGCGACATCTATCTATACTCACAAACAACCAAAAGCCTTGACGAGTTTCATCGCATCATAGAGTATATCAAGCAACACATCTCGCCCACAGCCAATTTCCAGTGGTTCGACACGATATGCCGTTCTGTGGCAAACCGCATGCCAAGCATGTCGCAGTTTGCCGCGCGTCACGATCTGATACTCTTTGTCTGTGGCAGGAAAAGTTCCAATGGCAAAGTCCTTTTCCAGGAATGTCAGCGCGTCAATGCCAACAGCCATCTTATCGAGGGTCCGGAAGAGATAGAAAAAGAATGGTTAAAGGGAGTACTCACTGTAGGCATCTGTGGCGCAACGAGTACTCCCAAGTGGCTTATGGAACAGTGTCGCGATGCACTGCTATGACATCAGGCTGCTGCCCCACTGACGGCATTTCTCTATCTGCTCCTCGTCGGGAACCCACGTCATGCCCAGTCCGTCGTTCACAAGTTCAAAGCCAGCCTCCGTAAGTCGTGTGTTTATTATCTTCACTGCGCCGCCGCCCCAGCCGTATGAACCGAAGGCTGCTGCTTTCTTGCCCTTGAACTTCAGTCCGGCAGCCATCTCCAGGAGTCCTGCAATGGCAAATGAAATGCCGTTGTTTATTGTCGGTGAGCCGACAAGCACCATCTTCGAACGGAAGATGTCGGTGAGTACGTCGTTCTTGTCGTCGTGTGCGATGTTACGAATTACTACCTTAGTTTCCGGCGTAGCCTGACGAATGCCGTCGGCAATGGCTTCACCCATCTTGCGTGTCGATTGCCACATCGTGTCGTAGACTATCGTTACCTGGTCTTCCTGATATGCATTGGCCCACGCGAGGTATTTCTCAATAATCTGTGCAGGATTTTCCTTCCAGATTATTCCATGGCTTGGACATATCAGCGACAAGGGCAGATCCATTGCCTGTATCTGCTGTACCTTCTTTGCCACCAGTGCGCTGAACGGATTGAGGATGTTGGTGTAGTATTTCTCGGCCTCGTACATCAGTTCTGTTTCGTTTACGCTGTCGTTATACAGCGATTCGCTGGCGAAGTGCTGTCCGAAGCCGTCGTTAGAGAACAGAATGCCGCCGTCAGTGTCCATATAGGTGAACATCGTGTCGGGCCAGTGGAGCATTGTTGCTTCTATAAAGGTCAGCGTAGTCGTGCCGAGGCTGAGGGTGTCGCCAGTCTTGACGTTCACGAAGTTCCAGTCCTCGTGGTACATGCCACGTATAATGGCTTCGCCTTTCTTGGTGCAGTAGATAGGTGTTCCAGGTATCTCGCGCATCAGTTCCGGCAGTGCACCGCTATGGTCAACCTCGTTGTGGTTCATTATGATATAGTCAATCTTCTTGAGGTCTATCTCTTCCTTCAGTCTGCTCACAAACTCGCGGTCGTAAGGCTGCCAAACGGTGTCAATGAGTGCCACTTTCGTGTCGCGCACCAGATAGGAGTTGTAACTGCTGCCGCGGTGTGTTGAATATTCGTCGCCATGGAATCGTGTCAGTTCCCAGTCTACCTTTCCGACCCAACTGACTCTTTGGGTGATTTTCTTAGCCATAAATGTAAATAGGTGTATTGGATTATGTGTTTTTGCGTGCAAAGATACGATTAAGTGAAGGCAAAACAAAAGAATAATTGTTTTTTTTCGGCCTTTGCCATGTCCTTTCCAAATTGCTGAAGCCAAAGGGTGAAGGTGCTGGAGAGGAGAACTATATATAGGATAAGCGTACTTGACGCTTTGTCTTGACGTACAAGGGCATTCTTGTTGAACGGAACAAGGAGGTCGGATACAATTACTTCTGTTTAATTTGCTGATGCCATTATTTGTTCGGTGGCAATATGTTGAGGTAAAGGAAAGTGTTTCGTGCGTTTCTGAAAAAAATGTTTTGAGAATTGTGTAAAATGTTTTCAAAAAACTGAAAATAAAGTGGTTTTCAGAAATATTGTGTGTAATTTTGCACTTTATGAAGAGAATAGCATTTTTTTTGTTATGCCTGGCTGCCGTAATGGGTGTTGCAGCCAAGGACTATCAAGTGATGTCGCCAAATGGCAGGCTCTCAGTGAAAATACATGCAGCGTCAAACCGCCTCACGTGGGAGGTGGCCTACGGAGGAACGCAGGTTTTGACCCCCTCGGAGATTGGTCTCAACGGAGCGCTGGGCAAAATGATTGGCGTAGTGAAGCGCAACACTGCCGTAGTGAAGAGTGGCAATGTCAGCGTGGAATTCCGTGTTGACAACGACGCTGCTGCCTATCGTATCGTGATTGCCGGCAAACCTGTTACGGTGAACAGCGAGACGGCAGAGTTTTGTTTTGCCGGCGACTACAAGGCCTTCGTCCCGTATGTCAATGACAACAGGGGAGGAGAGCGCTATACCTTCAGTTTTGAGTCTTATTATGATGAGCAGCCGCTTTCTGAGATGTATGCCGACTCGCTCGCCATAAATCCACTTGCTATCAGGCTTCCCGACGGCAAACTTGCCGTTGTCTGCGACATGGGAGCCACCGACTATCCTGGCATGTTTCTTGTCCGTAAAGGCCACCATGCACTGCGTGGCGCCTTTGCGCATTATCCTGTGGCTGAGGAGATCGGTGGCCATGCACGTCTGAACCTCGTGCCGACTAAGAGAGCCTCATACATAGCACGTGATGTCAAGGGACCGCTGCCCTGGCGCATTGTTCTGGTGACAGAACAAGATCGCCAGTTGCTTACGGCCAATCTGCCAGAGCGCTTCGGTCCGAAGTGCCAGTTGCGCGACACATCGTGGATACGCCCTGGCAAAGTGGCATGGGACTGGTGGAATGCAACAATGCTCACGGGAGTTCCTTTCCGTGCAGGCATGAACACCGACACCTATTTATATTATATAGACTTTGCTGCCAAGAACAATCTGGAATATGTCATCATCGACGAGGGATGGAGCGGCAAGGAATCGCTGCGCGCAGAACTCAATCCTGAGATAGACCTTCAGAGACTTATCGGCTATGGTGCGCAGCGCGGAGTGGGTGTTATCCTGTGGGCGTCGTGGCGCAATGCCGTGAAAAACACAGATGACGATTTCCGTCACTATGCCATGATGGGCGTGAAGGGCTTCAAGATAGATTTCTTCGACCGTGACGATCAGGCCGTGATGCGCTCTGCTTGGCAACTGGCCTCTGCTGCCGCCCGCCATCATCTGCTGCTCGACCTGCACGGTTATCGCCCGACAGGCATACAGCAGGCATGGCCCAACATACTGAATTTTGAAGGCGTGAAAGGTTTGGAAAATTCCAAGTGGGAGCCTCGCACTGCCAATGGACCGCTGCACGACCAGCCACGCTACGACGTTACCATTCCCTATCTGCGCCAGTTGGTCGGTCCGCTCGACTATACGCCTGGCGCAATGCGCAATGCAACTCGCGATGCTTTCTTCGGCTCCAACGATCATCCCATGAGCCAGGGAACGCGTGCTCATCAGGTGGCCATGTATACTATTTTCGACGCACCGCTGCAGATGCTTGCCGATGCTCCGACGCGCTACGAGAAAGAGCAGTCGACCACAGATTTCATTTCGCAGATTCCTACCACGTGGGATGAGACGATAGCCATCGACGGCAGCATTGGCGAATATGTCGTGGTGGCGCGTCGCAAGGGCGATGTGTGGTTTCTTGCCGCTATGAACAACTGGGAGCAGCGCGATATAACCATCACGCTCGACATGCTTTCCGATGTGCCGTATCTGGCAGAGATTTTTGCCGATGGCGTCAATGCCGACCGCGATGCCACCGACTTTATGAAGAGTGTGAAGCCTGTCAACCATGGCGACAAACTGTCGCTGCATCTTGCGCCGGCAGGCGGATGGAGTGCTATAATGCGAAAGTGAGGATGCCGGAGCATCCTCACTTCTTTTTTTGAGCCTCTTGTCGGATTCGAACCAACGACCCCGAGATTACAAATCACGTGCTCTGGCCAACTGAGCTAAAGAGGCGGGTGGGCAAGCGGTCTGTATCGCGCCGCTACAACCAAGTACCTTTGCTACGTTCCCGTCCTGGAGGATTCCGAGGGAGCAGGCCGTACAGGACTTGCCCGTGTTAGCGGCTGCAAAGGTATGAAAAAATGTTTGTTCTGAACGTCAGTGGTCTGAAAAGTTTCGCTTTTTAACTTTTATTTTCATTGTCGTCAGACTTCTCCGACGGTGGCCTTGGCGCCGATTTCGCCTTGACGCGTTTCAGTTCGGCATCGCTTAGTGTGGTGACGCGGCGGTTGGATGTGTCGGCCATTACTTCTGCTACTATTTGCGTCACCTGTGCTTTCAGTTCGTTTATAAACTGCTGTGCGTCGTATGTCTGGTGTTCTATGTCGCGCAGTTTCTTTTCCCAGATGCCAGTCAGTTCCGGACTTTTCAGCAGTTCTTCGCGTATCAGCGCTATTAGTTCTATGCCTGTTGGTGTTGCGATGAGGCGCTTGCGGTCGCGCTTTATGTAGTGGCGCTTGAAGAGAGTCTCAATTATGCTTGCCCTACTTGACGGGCGTCCTATGCCGTTCTCCTTCATGGCGGCGCGCAGCGTCTCGTCGTCGATGAATTTTCCGGCAGTCTCCATTGCGCGCAGCAGTGAAGCCTCGTTGTAGAAGGGTGGGGGCGTAGTCCATTTCTCGGTGAGCGTGGGGTTGTGGCTACCGCTCTCGCCTACAGCGAATGTAGGCAGTGTGCGCTCCTCGTCCTTTTCTGAAGTGAGAGCAGAGGGATTAGAGTTGGGCGTCGGGTTTTCGTCTTCCTGTGCTCCCGTATCCTCACGGATGATGCGCCATCCAGGCACGAGGATTTCCTTGCCGCTTACCTTGAATTCTATCTTTGCTGTTTCGCCAACCACCGTTGTTGTAGAGAAAAGACAATCGGGCATGAAAACGCCTATGAAGCGTCGCGCCACGAGGTCGTACACTTTGCGCTCGGCATCGCTGAGGTTCTGCGGAATAACACCGGTGGGAATAATGGCATGGTGGTCGGTGACTTTCGAAGTATCGAAGACACGTTTCGATTTTCTGAGAGCCTTGCCGCCAATGGTGCGTATGGCGGCGGCATAGGGCGCTACGCCTCCAAACTTCGTCTGGAAAAGTCCGTTGAGTGTCTGCGGACACTTGGCATAGATGTCGTCGGAGAGATATTGTGTGTCGACGCGCGGATATGTAGTGAACTTATGCTCGTAGAGCGACTGTATGAGATTGAGGGTCATCTCGGCAGAAAAGCCGAACTTGCGGTTACAGTCAACCTGCAGCGTTGTGAGGTCGTAGAGTTGTGGCGGCTGTTCCTTTCCCTCTTTTTTGTCAACCTTAAGAATGTAGAACGGGTGGCCTTCGATGGTGGCAAAGGCTTTCTGTCCCTCTTCCTTCGACGTGAACTTGCCTTTTGTGGCTGTGAACGTGGTGTCGCGATATACCGTGGCGAGCACCCAGTATGGCTCTGGCTTAAACTGTTCTATCTCCTGCTGTCGCTTCACGATGAGTGCGAGCGTTGGCGTCTGTACGCGCCCTATGGAGAGCACCTGGCGGTTCTGACCGTACTTCAGCGTGTAGAGCCGTGTTGCGTTCATGCCCAGTAGCCAGTCGCCGATGGCACGTGAGAGACCTGCCATGTAGAGCGGTTCATAGTCGGTCTGGTCTTTCAGGTTGGAAAAGCCTTCGCGGATGGCCTCATCGGTCATCGACGAAATCCACAAGCGGCTTACGGGACATGTGGCGCGTGCTTTCTGCATCACCCATCGCTGTATCAGTTCTCCCTCCTGACCGGCGTCACCGCAGTTTACTATTCGTTCTGCCTGCTGCATGAGTCGCTCTATGATGGCAAACTGCTGTTTTATGTGTGGCTGGTCGATGAGTTTTATGCCGAAGCGCTGTGGTATCATCGGCAGCGACGACAGGCTCCACGCACGCCATTGCGGCGAATAGTCGTGGGGCTCCTTCAGTGTGCAAAGATGGCCGTAGGTCCACGTCACCTGAAA
>FLNZ01000011.1_pt1 | contig 35805 bp, 30 predicted proteins | sample 1140391 | NCBI WGS metagenome assembly FLNZ01 (sample SAMEA3878171, study PRJEB12797) | bioreactor metagenome | biome: Moose rumen | place: Sweden | collected 2011-10 | reverse complement strand
CTTACTTAACCGAGAAGGAAATGGAAAAATCTGCTTTTTGTGCATGAATTTACAGAAAAAGACTTGCCTAATCGTATTTTTGCCTTTGTATTGTTATTAAAGAGAGGTCTTTTATGAGAAATCGAAAGATTGAATCTCACAATATCCATATTGATTCTGATTACATCAAGTGGATTACGGAACTAAAGCAGCGTTACCGCTCGGCACAGGTAAAGGCGGTCATCAAGGTAAATGCCGAAAAACTGCAGTTCAACTGGCTGCTGGGGCGGGACTTGGTGCGCAAAAAGGCCGAAGAGCGCTGGGGTTCGGGAGTCGTGGAACAGCTCAGCCTGGATTTGCGGCGGGAGTTCCCTAATGCAGACGGATTTTCAGTGTCGAATCTGTGGTATATGAAAAAATGGTACTGTTTCTACACGCAGAAAGAGGCTGTGCAAAAACTGCAACGGCCCGTTGCAGAATTAGAAAGCGAAAAACTCCAACGGGCCGTTGGAGAATTAGAACGGGTTAAATTTATGCAGAATGAAGGAACCTTACCTTCCATATTTACTTGCGTCCCTTGGGGGCAACATGTAGATATTATAACCAAATGCCACAGTATTCAGGAGGCTCTTTTCTATATTCGCCAGGTTGTTGATAAGGGATTAAGTCGCCCTGCACTTCAGAACTGCATCAAGGCAGATCTTTACAGCCACCAAGGCAAGATAGTCAACAATTTTACCGAAAAACTGCCCGATTTGCAGAGCAAACTGGTTCAAGATGTGCTGAAAGAGAACTACGATTTCGGCTTTGCTACTGTTGGTCACGAAATTTACGACGAAGCCGCAAAATCGACCTGCTGTTTTACCATATCCGCTTGCGCTGTTTCGTCGCCTGCGAACTGAAGGCAAAGCCGTTCGAGCCGGAGTTTGTCGGCAAACTGAACTTTTACGTGAACGCGGTAGATGAGTTGCTGAAGGCACCCGAAGACAATCCGACAATCGGACTGTTGATTTGTTCCAACATGGATTCAACCGATGTACAGTGGTCTTTCCGTGGGCTGGGCACGCCGATGGGGGTCGCGACATACAACAACATCCGCATCAAAGATGCGTTGCCTTCGAAGGAACTGTTGGAAGAGCGCATGCGCCTTCTGCAAAAGGAAATGCATACTACGAAACGGCTCATTCGGAAAAAAGGCGAATAGCGCGTTCATGGAGGGCGAAAAAGGAGTTTTTTGATGAAAAATGACGAAAAACCGCTAAGACCCACTGTCGAGGACATGCCGATTGCCCGGCAAATACTTGTCATCCGGGATAAACAGGTCATGTTGGACCGTGACTTGGCGACACTCTACGGGGTGGAAACGAAGCGTATCAACGAGCAGGTCAAACGCAATAAAGAGCGATTTCCTGAGGATTTTTGCTTTCAGATAGACAAATCTGAATTTAAGGAACTGGTCGCAAATTGCGACCGGTTCAACAAACTGAAGCATTCTTCGTCTAGATCCTTCGCGTTCACTGAACGAGGCATCGCGATGCTCTCGTCTGTTCTAAAAAGTGAAACAGCCATCAGAGTGAACATTGCCATCATGCGTGCTTTTGTTGCAGCACGGCAAATCCTGATGCAAAACGGCGGACTGGTCAACCGCCTGTCCAACGTGGAGTCCAAAATGCTCGAGCAGGACGCACGCTTGCTGGAACACGACCATAAAATCGACACAATTTTCGAGGCGATGGACCGTGGCGAACTCAAGTCCAAGGGCCTGTTCTACAATAACCAAGAGTTCGACGCCTACGTGTTCGTCTGCGGCCTAATTCGCCAGGCCAAAAGGCGAATTGTCCTAGTAGATAAATACGTGAGCGAGAATGTCTTGGCGATGATGCTCAAACGAGAAAAGGGCGTCTCTGCAACCATTTATACCGATGTCCAGAGCAAGGTACACAAGGTGGATTTGGAGAAATACAATGCGCAGTATCCGGATAGTCCTCTAAACGTTTTATCGTGCTACGGGATGCACGACCGTTTCTTGTTTATTGACGATACAGCATACCATTTCGGAGCTTCGCTTAAGGACCTGGGCAAGAATACCTTCTTCTTTACACAGGAGGATTTCTCGCTCGAAGAGGTGTTGAAGAAGTCAGAAGAAAAACGGATTGAGCTGGAACAGCAGTCGGGATGAGCGAAGAGGAAATCGAGGCCGAATGTGTCGTTTTCCATAGTGCCTCCGCCCCGAAAGATAGATAATGTTCGTGACAGAAAACGACATGGTGATTATGTATATTATTACGTGAAAAGTTTACCAATCTTGAATTTTGGAGGAAATGATGATTTTTCGATAAAATTTTAGCAATCACTTGACTTCTTTGCCGAAATTAGGTATATTAACAATGAACTGGTCGAAAGACCCAGGTTCAACCTAACTAGGCGGGCAGACTGACCCGCCATTTTTATTGGGGAGCGTTCGCGAACAACAGCCTTAGCAGGAGAGCCCTTTTTGCAAGTCTCTTCTTTTTTGCGATGAGATGCCCGATTCAATACAGGACATTCGTCTTTGAAAAGAAATTATTTGATGATGCCTTCTTGCTAGAAGGGCAAATGGCTAAGGTTTTATCTTCGTTCATTCGAGACAATCTTGCTTTTTTCCAAAAATTTGACGACGTTGTTTTATATTATGATAACGGGCAAACGGAGTTGAACCGTATCTTGAATTTTGCGATGTCAACGGAGCTATCGACTTATTCGTATAGAAAAGTCTTACCTATCGACTACAAATTGTTCCAAGTAGCGGACTTGATTTGCACTCTCAAACTGCTTGATTTAAAATGCGAACATGGCGAGTTATCCAGATCGGAACAACTGATATTCCATAGCAAGCGTGAATTGAGAAAACAGTTCATTAAGCCTCTTCAAAAGAAAATGTTCCCCGCCTAATTTAACCCCCTCGAATTCAGGGGTTTACAGTGGCCGCGCGAAAAAGGATTTTTTTGATGAAAAATGGCGAAAAACCGCTAAAATCGCCTTTTTCGAATTATTTCTTTGGAAAATATCCAAAAATGCCAAATTATTTGTTTGGAAAATATCCGAAGACGGTCTTGGATTACCATGATTCCGAAGCGGAAAATGCAATTCGCCACGTTCAAATATGTCCGCTTTACGCCATATCGCAGATAAAGTAAAATTGGTTGAGTAAAAGTTCTTTAAGGAGCCCCAAACCCTTCCAGCACTTTGTACAGCAGGGTGTAAAGCGTCTTGGCTTCGGCATCGGTGAGGTTGACGCAGCTGGCCATGGACTTGGGGACGCTTGCGGCCTTGCGCTTGAGCGATTCGCCTTCGGCGGTGAGGCTTACGGAAAGGTAGCGTTCGTCACTCTGTTCGCGGGTGCGCTGGATGTAGCCCTTGGCCTCGAGTTTTTTCAAAAGCGGGGTGAGCGTCCCGGAATCGAGAAACAGTTTTTTCCCGAGTTCCGAGACGTTGCACTTTTTTTCTTCCCACAGCACGAGCATCACTATGTACTGCGTGTACGTGAGGTCGAGCGGTTCCAGGTACGGGGCGTAACGGCGCGTAATCTCCTTGGACGCGGCGTACAGCGGAAAGCACAGCTGGTTTTCGAGTTTTAGCTGGGGGCAGTTCACGGCAACTCCTAGAGCAACTTTTCTACGCAGGCGCGCACGGCGTCCATGTCGGCAGTGGGTTCAAAACGCGCGACCACGTTGCCTTCGCGGTCCACGACGAACTTGGTGAAGTTCCACTTGATGTCGGGATTTTTCTTGTAATCCTTGTCGATGCTCTTGAGGAGTACTGCCATGGCGGCAGCCTTCACGCCAAAGCCGAAGCCTTCGAAACCTTTCTGCGATTTCAGGTAGGTGTAGAGCGGCAGTTCGTCGGGGCCGTTCACGTCGGACTTTTTCATTTGCGGGAATTCGGTGCCGTAGTTGAGCGTGCAGAATTCGTGGATTTCATCGTCGGTGCCGGGAGTCTGGCCCTTGAACTGGTTGCAGGGAATGTCGATGACTTCGAAGCCCTTGTCGTGGAAGTCGGAATACATCTGTTCGATGGGCTTGTAGTGCGGGGTAAAGCCGCAGCCGGTCGCGGTGTTCACGATGAGCATCACCTTGCCCTTGAAGTCTGCGAGCGGGACCTGGTTGCCCTTGCCGTCGGTGAGGGTGAAATCGTAGATGTTTGCCATGATGAGCCTCCGTTTTTTATGAATGTCGGCGCTTGGTTGCACCGTATTTCATTGCATTTTGTTCCGCCGTGTTTGATTGTATACAATTAAATTTTATAAAATTCATTCTCAAAAGTCAATAGGTTTAAGCAAAAAAAATGATTTTTCTTGCGATTTTTCTATTTTTACGCCCATGAAACGCATAGAAGTCGTGGCAGGCATCATTTGCGCGGATCCTTTCGGGAATCCGGCTGCGCCTCGCACGCCAGGCGTTCGGTTTTTTGCCACGCAGCGCGGGTACGGCGACTACAAGGACGGCTGGGAATTCCCGGGCGGCAAGGTGGAACCCGGCGAAACCCCGCAGCAGGCTCTCGTTCGCGAACTAAAAGAAGAACTCGCCATCGATGTGAGCGTTGGCGAGTTTATATGTACCGTCGACTACGACTACCCGGCCTTCCACCTGACCATGCACTGCTTCTACTGTGCAATCGCGGGCGGGAAAACGCCAGAACTGCTGGAACACGAGGCGGCCCGCTGGCTCAACCGCGCGGAACTGCACAACGTCGACTGGCTGCCTGCCGACATCGAGGTCGTGAAAGCCCTGGAAAAGGGCTAGCTACTTGCCGGCCTTGACCTGCTCGAGTTCCTCCTCGAGTTTCTTGGTCTGGGCGTTGTTCGCGTCGATAATGTTCTTCAGGTTCTCGATCTCGGTTTCCTTGTCCGAGAGCTTGTCCTCGAGGTCCTTCACCTTCGCCTCGGACTCGTGCTTCTGCTCGTTGCTCTTGCTGAGCTGGGCAAGCAGGCTATCGGTGGAACTGCGGAGCTTTTCGGCGGTCTCCTCGGCATCCTTCACGGCAGGGTTGTCGGAATCGTCGCCGCAACTGCAAGAGCAGAACTTGCCGGGGAACTTCTTGTTGAGGGCAAAAGCCGCCGCGACACCGAGAGCAAGGCCCGTAAGGAAACTGCTAGTCTTCATAAAAACTCCTTGGAACAGATTGTCTTTAAACCGATTATGCTTGAAATCTATAAAATTTTCAAAAAAGTCAAGCATAAAAAATGAAAAAAGCCCCAAAAAACAAAAATCCCCCGGATTTCTCCGGGGGACCTTTGCAGCGGGAAGAGCGAGATTCGAACTCGCGATAGGATTAAGTCCTATACGTCCTTAGCAGGGACGCGCCTTCGGCCAACTCGGCCATCTTCCCATCTTGGGGACACTAATTTTACTTAATTTTGGCCACTTTTTCAAGGGGTACCTTACAAAAAATGCTAAATTCCCTATATAATAAAGGGCGCTGCGCTACCACGCAGGGTCTTTTTGGCGATTTTATGGCGAAAAGAAAAAGGAAAACTAGGAAATCTGGTTCCATGATAGGAAAGCTGTTCAAGATTACCGCTGCATTCGCGCTGGTCGGGCTCATTTGCTGCATTCCGGCGTACATCTTCGTGTTCAGGATTCTCCCGGAGAGGGACCCCGACAACCAGTTCAACCGCGACTCCATTCTGCAGGTGCTCTCGGGCGAGACCCGCGTGTACTACAACGACGGCAACGAGCTCCTGGGCGCATTCTTCGACGCGAACCACCGCATATATGTACCCTACGGCGACATCCCGAAAGATATCGTGAACGCGCTTATCGCCGCCGAAGACGCCGGCTACTGGAACCACAACGGGTTCAGCCTGCAAGGATTCTTGCGCGCGATGGTCGCAAACATCAAGAGCGGCCACATGCGGCAGGGCGGCTCCACGCTCACGCAGCAGACGGCAAAAAACGTGCTCGGGCGCGAGGAGAGGAGCATCAAGGCCAAGTGGAAGGAACTCATCAACGCGCTCAGGCTCGAGACGCATTTTAGCAAGGAAGACATCCTCGAGTTCTACCTGAACCAGTTCCACGTTTCCGGTACGGGCAAGGGCGTGGCCATTGCCGCGCAGTACTTCTTCGACAAGGAACTCAAGGACCTCTCGCTCGCGGAATGCGCGTTTATCGCGGGCTCCGTGAAGGGCCCGTTCAACTACGACCCGTTTATCCAGCGCACCGAAGAACGCCGCGAAAGGGCAATAAAGCGCGGCGAGGACCGCCTGCGCTACGTGCTAGGCCGCATGGTAGAGGAAAAGTACATCGACAAGGAACAGATGGACGAGGCGCTGGCACAGCCGCTGCACTTCAAGCACGGGAACTTCCGCTTCAGCGTCTCCACCACCCTCGAGCGCATCGACGAGAAACTCTCTAGCGATTTTTACCAGAAACTCTTCGAAGAGAAGGATATCGGCGACTGGCGCAAGGCTCAGCTCGAAATCGTTTCTACCCTCGACGCGAAAAGCCAGGATGCCGCAAAGCGCGCACTCCAGACCAACATCAGCAACCTGCAGATGCAACTGGGCGGGTTCATGCTCCCCAAGGCGCAGTACGCGAACAAGGCAGTGAGCGCACGCAAGGGCGACTACCTGTACGGCGCAATCGACACGGTACTCTACGACGACAAGGGCGGCCTCAAGGCGCTGCGCCTGAACTTTGGGCAGCTCAAGGGCGAGGTGGGTACGGAATCCCTCAAGGAATTCGGCAAGCAGGTCGGCAAGGACCCGGCCGCAGTACTCGGCAACCAGACCAAGAAGGGCGCAATACTTTTGGTGAGCGTCACCGACGAGACCAAGGTGAACGGGTTCGTGCCCTGCAAGATAGAGACCGAGCCCGTACTGCAGGGCGGCCTTATCGCCATCAAGAACGGCAAGGTCGTGGCAAGCCAGGGCGGTTTCCACAACACGGACTTTGACCGCAGTTTCAAGGCGCTCCGCCAGCTCGGCAGTAGCTGGAAGCCCATCCTCTACGCGCTCGCGCTCAAGCACAACTGGAACTACCTGAGCATCCTCGAGAACGACTACAACGTGTTCCAGTACGTGAACCAGTTCTACTACCCGCGCCCCGACCACAAGAACAAGGGCGACCTGGTGACCATCGCGTGGTCGGCAACGCGTTCCGAGAACATCGCGAGCATCTGGCTTTTGGACCACCTGCTCGACAAGCTGAACCAGGACGAGTTCAATTCCGTGGCGCAGGAAAACGGCTACGCCCGCCTCTCCGACGAAGACACCAAGGCATACTTCGCGAGGCTGCGCGACAAGTTCGGGCTCACCCTCAAGGAAGACGTGAAGCGCGAAATCGAGTTCACGCGCGCCCAGTACGCGCTCGCCGCGGAATACGAGGCCGAAGAAAAATTCGACCGCGCCATCGACGTGCTTGACCTGCGCTACGGCACCTACAACGACGTGGCCATAAAGCAGGCGAAGAAAGACGACAAGATAAAGTCGTTCATCGCGCACAACTTCAAGGACTACTCCGAGATACTCCGCAAGCGCGAGGTGCAGGAACTCGACCCGGACCTCTCCGAAGCACTCCCGCCGCTCGATTCCGTAAAGCTGTTCAGGAACTTTACCCTCGGCGACCTGAAGCGCATTACCGTCAAGATGCAGCCCGTGAATTCCGAGGTGGACTACCTGGATGCGGAACACCTGCGCTACTGGCCGGATTTCCGCCGCTCCCTTTCCATGGCGGAATACGCACGCTTCGCACATGAAATCGGCATCAACCAGAAGTTGCAGAAGGTGTTCAGCATGCCGCTCGGCGTGAACGAGATTACCCTTGCCGAAATCAGCACGGCATACCAGTCCATACTCACGGGCAAGGTTTACAAGTGCAAGGACGGCGACTGGAACGAACCGTGCTTTATCAAGGAAATCAAGAAGGACGGGCAGACGATATTCAGGAACTCCGTGGAATCGAAGGTGATTCTCGATTCGCTCGTGACATCGCAGATGGGCGCCATGCTGCGCTCCGTGTTCACGAACGGTACGGCACGTAGCCAGGTGGGCGCCCTCACGGTAACGAGCCCCGACAAGGGGACCTCGCTCCGTTATCCCGCCCTCGGCAAGACGGGTACCACGAACGACTACAGGAACGTGGCGTTCATGGGCGCACTCCCGGTGTACGTTACCGAGAAGGAGGCCGTGGCGCTCGATACCGTAGTGGCAATCGGCAGCTACGTGGGCTTTGACAACAACAAGCCGCTCAAGTCGGGCAAGACCCGCATCGCGGGCGCCTCGGGTGGCCTGCCGCAATGGGCCGCCTTCGCTAAAGAAGAAATCGAAATCCTCGGGACGCCGAACATGATTGACTTCTTCGACATCTCGATGCTCGCCGCAGGCGAAGTCCCGCTGCACCTGGCAAACGAACGCGGGCAGATTAGCGTGGATCCCGTCACCGGGTTCTACATCGCCGACGCATCGCAGGGCAGGCCGCTCCCCTACATAGAGGTACCGGGATACGTACCGCCGCAAATCCAGGAGAAGGCGGCCGAGACCATCGCGACCACCGGGATTATGACGAGCATGCCGATGCCGGGAACGATGCCCGCCCCCGCAGAGAATAACGGCGCAGGCGCCCCTGCAGAAGCGGGTCCGGATGCGGGCGCCGTGCAGAATAATGCTGCACCGGTCGCGGAACAAGCAACAGTGGATTCTGCAGCACAGGCGCCTGCAGAGCAGCCCGCACAAGCAGTTCCCCCTGCAGAGCAGCCCGCCGCCACGCCGGCCGAAGCACCTATAAACAGCGGCGCGGCATTAAACGGCGCGGCCGACCCGGCAGAACCGAAGGCCGCCATGCCGAAGGACGACGACTGGGATCTGCCCGCCGGTATGGACGGTGGCGCATTCGTACCTATCGAGGCTGAGTAGTGTCATCCTGAGCGGAGTGCGCAGCACGAAGTCGAAGGATCCAGTAAGGATTGAACATGAACATTAAATTTTTGTACAAATCCCTCCTGATGCCGGCAGTGGCTTTCGCGCTCACCGCCTGCGCAGGGAACACGCCCTGCCCCGCGACCGACGCAGCACCGCAGGCAAGTGCAGGTGAAGTTGCGGCCGACACGCAGGCCGTACCGCAGGGCAACGCGCCCGCGGGTGAAAGTACCATAGCCGGCGACAAGTCCGCATCCGCGCCCGGCAAGCAGGCGGTGGCTCCGCATTCTGACGCATCGCCCGTCTTTACATCGAGTGCGCTCGACAGCTACAGGCTCGCCTCTCCGGATTCCATTCCCGCGACAAGCCCGCACAAAGGCGGAAGTGCAGACAACGTTACCCATAATACGCCCATTCCCGTATTGAACGACATTCCCGTAGACCCCTACACTGCCTTCCCCGCGCTGGTCTCCCGCGTGTTCGCATACGCGGATTCCCTCTACGCGCAGGGCCTGACCGATTCCGCAAGCGCATACCTGCAACGTTTCCGCATCATCAAGCCGCTCTGGAACACCTGGGAAACGCAGACCGATTCCATGCTGAACGAGTTCGGCAAGACCCGCGCCGAGAAGGCGAAGGCGTTCGAACCCTACGTACTTACCATCCAGAACATGAACCGCGTGCAGGCCGCCTACAGCATGGTCAAGGAGACTGCGGATAGCCTCATCGCGCTCGCCCCAGGCGACTCGCTCGTGAACTGGGCGAACGGCCAGATGCAAGTCGCCTACAAGAACACGCTCGCGAAGGCAAAGAAGGAATACGCAAGCATCAAGGCGCTCGCCGATGACCACGCCCAGTTCAAGGAGGCGGCACAGAAGGCAAACGAACTGCAGATGCGCTACCGCGATTTCGAGAAAGAAATTCAGATCCAGGCGCTTATCGACTACATCGCGGGCCTCATGGCCGCAAACGACGAGGAGGCAACCAAGTACTGGGAATCGCACGATCCCGCCGAGGCCCTCGCAAAAGCCGGCGAACTCGTAAAGGCAGGCAAGTACGCCGAAGCCAAGTCGCTGCTCACCAAACTCAAGGCGAGCAAGCTCCGCAAGGAGGCGGGCACAAAGTACCAGGAACTCGCCAACACGTTCTGCAACGCGCAGCGCAAAACCACATCGCAGATATTCGCGAAGGCGCAGAAGCAGAAGGATGCCACAAAGAAAAAGAAGTTGCTCCAGGACGCCATCGCACCGCTTGACAAGTGCCTCGCGGAATACCCCGAATACACGCAGAAGCAGAAGGTCGTAGACAACAAGAGCTTCCTCGAGAAGGAACTCGCGAAATGATTGACTCCGAAGTGTGGCAATATGCGCAGTACCCCGCATTCTTTGTGCTGGGGGCAGTAGTCAGCCTCATCAACAGCATCGCGGGCGGCGGTTCCTCGCTGAGCCTCCCCATCATGATTTTCCTCGGGATGCCCGCGACCGTCGCGAACGGCACCAACCGCATCGGGCTCATCATCGGGAACTGCAGCAGCGCATACAACCTGATGAAGCACGGCTACCTGAACAAGAAAATCTTCATGCAGCTCGTGATACCCACCTTCCTGGGCGCGCTCGTGGGAGCATGCTTCCTCGTGCACATCGGCGACAAGGCGTTCCAGGCGATACTCGCGGTCGTCATCTGCGTCGTGGTGGTCATGAGCAACCTCCGCAAGGACATCCTCGGCAAGCCTCCCGCGACACCCCCCGAAAAACTCACGTGGAAGGGTGCGCTCGGGTTCTTCGGCATCGCCATCTACGGCTGCATCGTGCAGGTGGGTGTCGGGTTCGTGCAGATATTCGGGCTTACGCGCTACACCGGCATGGACGCCGTCCGCGTGAACGCGCTCAAGAACGCGCTCACCAACGTGTTCCTTATCGTGAGTACCATGGCACTCGGCATCGCGGGCAAGATCGACTGGCCCATCGCCCTCGTGATGGCCGCAGGTGCATGGCTCGGCGGTTACCTCGGAAGCTTTACGCAGAGGAAAAAGGGCAACAAGTTTGTCCAGCACTTTATCAGCGCCTGTAGCGTCGCGATGGCCGTGTACCTGATTGTGGACCTGGTTGTTTAATTCACAATATTATGCGAATTAAATGCGTTTTACAGGCATAATTCATTTAATTTAATGAATTAGAATTCACGCATCCTGAACGGATTTCTTCAGCCTTTTCCGTTTATCGCGCAGCTTTTTTTCGCAGTTCTTGACTGTTTTATTGCAAGTCTTGACTTTTTTATCGCAGATTTTGGCTGTTTTTTTCACAGGTCTTGACTGCGCGGCGTTCTTTCCTTTCACGCGCAGACTTTTCCTCGAGGGTCTCGTTCAGGCCCGCAAGCAGTCCTGCCGCAATCGCATCGTCACCGCCGGCAAGCAGTTCCTTTTGCTCGCGGGCTAGCTTCTTGATACGCGCCTCGAGCCTGAGCGCCTGCTCGTACGAGGGCAGTTCGAACTTGCGCAGTATGCACTCCGGCGGGAACGCCTTGGTGAACTTCGCCCCCTTTCCGGATTTGTGCTGTTCAAAACGCGCCTCGACATCTACGGCATAGCCCGTGTATATGCGGTTACCCGCACAGCGAAGCATGTAAACGAAGTGGGGCACAATTAAACAAGAGGGTAAAAAAAATGTGGAATGTGAAATGTGAGATGTGAAATGAATTATTTCACATCTCATGTATTATTCGTTCTTCGGCTCTTCGGGAGCGTCATGCGGCTTCGACACGATGTTCATGTATATCGTACCGAGGATTGCCGCGCAGAAGCTTCCGAGCAATATGCCGAGTTTCGCGGAGTCCTGGCGGTCGCCCACGTCGAAGGCAAGGCCCGCGACAAACAACGCCATCGTAAACCCGATACCCGCAAGCATGCCGCCACCCCAAAGGACCTTCCAGGGGTAGCTCGGCTTCTTGGAAATGCCGATCTTGACCGAGAGCAAACTGAACAGGAATATGCCGATAGGCTTGCCCAGAATGAGGGCGATTGCCACGGCACCCATCACCGGAATCTCGACGCCGCCAAGCTTGATTTCGACACCCGCGTTGCTGAGCGCGAACAGCGGCATAATGAAGAAGTTCACCCAGGGCACCAGCGGCTTGAAGAAACGTTCCTGCATCGAGATACTCTCGCGCGCACCGCGCTTGAGCTGCTGGAACACCTCGTACTGTTCGTTCCTGTCCTTCGCCTCGCCCGAAAGCGCGCCGCCCAGGCTACCCGCAAAGTGGGCAAGCCTGCCCTTCGCGAGCACGGGCTTCGCCGGCACCGAGAGGCCAAGCAGCACGCCCGCGATGGTCGGGTGCACGCCGCTCTTCACAAAGAACGCCCACACCGCAACGCCAATCACGCCGTGCAGCAGCAGGTTACGCACGCCAATGCGGAACAGCACGTTGATAAGCACCAGCAGTGCAAAACCCGTCCCGAGGGCCACAAAGTTGATGCCGTCGCCGCTCGGGTAGCCAATCGCAATCACGAGGATGGCGCCGATATCGTCGGCAATGGCGAGGGTCAAAATCATCACGCGCAGGGCATGCGGCACCTTCTTCCCGAGAATGGCCATGCAGCCCACCACGAAGGCGATATCGGTAGCAGTCGGCACGCCCCATCCGTGGGCGGCGCTATGTTCGCCATGCGGGCAAAGGAGCAAGTAAATAAGTGCAGGGAAAAGCATACCGCCCGCAGCCGCGATAATCGGCAGGCTCGCCGCCTTCGGGTCGTGCAGTTCGCCGTATGTCATTTCGCCCTTGACCTCGAGACCGATATTGAAGAAGAATATCGTCATCAGGGCATCGTTGATAAACCAGTGCAGGTCGCCAGCGCCAGTCCAGCCGCCAATCGTCATGGAGAACGGCATGTGCCAAAAGTGGTGGTACGTTTCCGGGCTCAGGTTCGCCCAGACAAGAGCGGCAAGCGTCATGATAATGAGCACGATGCCACCCGTCGTTTCCACCTTCATCAGGCGTTCAACAGGGGTAATGATTTTCCGGACGGGGGTTTCCGGGAACAGATCTTCAATCTTGTCGCTGCTAGTAACTTTTGCTGACATACAAAAACAATATAGATTATTTTGAAAAAATCTTTGACGGAAAAGCGAAAAACTGCAAAATTTTACGATAACCGGGCCTAAACGAGTATATCGCGGTAAGCATCCACAAGCCTTTCGAGCGATATGGCGCAGTTCGCGGGCGACGTGGAGGGGAGTTTAACCGCATCGATGCCTACATCGGCGGCACAGTACTTCTGGTATAGTTTGTGCGCAGTGGCGCCCGTACAGAATATGCGGGTCACCTTCGACCTTGCCACCAGCGCGGCTATCTTGTTCGGGACGGCATCCTCGATGCTCGTGTCGCTCGCCCCCACGATGGTACAGCTTTCGAGCACGTCCCAGAGGGCGATGTGGTGCCTCTTGAGCATGGCCTTCTTTTGCGGGATGGCCTCGGGAATTTTTTCGCCGAGGACTGTTGCGAGCACCTTCCAGAAACGATTCTGCGGATGCCCGTAGTAGAAGCCCACCTCCCGCGACTTGGGGGATGGTATCGAGCCCAGCAGGAGCACGCGCGAATCCCGGTCGTAAACTGCGGGGAACTCGTGCGTCACGCGGGCGCGCACGTTTTTGCCGGCAGGCGGCTTTTTACCTGCGGTCGGCTTCTTGCCGGCAGCAAGATGCGCGCGGTTCGTTCTCTTTTCTGTTCTGGTGGTCATAAGCAACTGCGGGTAAAAATATGAAATTTTCTATCTTTCCCTGCATGGACAGAGCACGCCGCCGCAAGTTTGGCCAGAACTTTCTGGATGTACCTACCGCACAGATGATTGCGGGCGACTTGCCTGCAAATGCCGGAGAGGCAGTGCTCGAGATCGGCCCTGGGCACGGCGCCCTCACGGAACACCTGCTCGACCGCGCCGTGCAACTCACTGCCGTCGAAATCGACGAGCAGTGCGTGGAATTTTTACAGGAAAAATTCCGGGCCCGCGAGAACTTCCATATCGTAAACTGCGACTTCCTCAAGTTCGACCTGCAGGCATTCCTCGACGCGCACGAAAAGCCGTGGGTTACCGGGAACCTGCCCTACAACGTGTCCACAGCGATTATCGCGGGGCTCATGCCCAGGCTGCACCTCACGAAGGGATTCATGGGAATGGTCCAGCTGGAGGTCGCCGAACGCATCTGCGCAGCACCTTGCAGCAGTAACTACGGGAGCCTCTCCGTACTCGTGTCCGCGTTCGCCGACACGCAGATATTGCGCAAGATCGGGCCCGAGCACTTCACGCCCCGCCCGAACGTAGACAGCGCCACGATGCTCCTCACGTCCAAGGAATGCCCGCTTGCCGCTCCCGAGGGCTACTTCGAGTTCGTACGCGCCGCCTTCACGCAAAAGAGGAAGACACTCGCGAACTCGTTCGGCCGCGCCTACGACAAGAAGAAAATCCAGGAAGCCATCGAGCTTTTGGACTACCCCACTACGGTACGCGCCGAGGAACTTTCCCCCGCGCAGTTCCTGGAATTCTACAAGGTCATCGTCGGGGAATAACCTTATTTTTCGGCCGGGGCCTGCTCGAAGTCAGTCGCGGTAAGGCAGCTCACGTCAACACTGCCCAGGTCGGGCGATGCCGCCAAGCGGTTCGCCTGCTTCTCGATGACCTTCTCGAACAGGTTGCGCACGTAGCGCCCGTTACCGAACCTGCTATCCTTCCTGCTCACCGCATCGGCAATGCAGCGCTTCATGGCTGCAGCGGCGGCCGTGCCCATCTTGTAGTCGTATTTGTTGAGGAACGATCTGAAAATTTGCGCAAGCTCGTCTTCAGTGTAGTCGGGGAAGTCTATGTACCTGTTGAACCTCGAGGATAGACCCGGATTCGAATTCACGAAGCGCTTGATTTCTTCGGTATAGCCGGCGATAATCACCACCAGCCTTTCGCGGTCATCTTCCATGCGCTTGAGGAGCGTGTCAATCGCCTCCTGCCCGTAGTCGTTTTCCGCACTGCGCGCGAGCGTGTAGGCCTCGTCAATAAACAATACGCCGTCCAGCGCCTCGTCGATTACCTTGTTCGTCTTGATGGCGGTCTGCCCCATGTAACCCGCAACCAGGTCCGCACGGGTCGCCTCTACCAGGTGGCCCTTCCGGAGCACACCCAGGTCCTTGAAAATTTCGGCCATGATGCGCGCAATCGTCGTCTTGCCGGTACCGGGGTTTCCTGAAAACACGAAGTGGTACGATGTCGGGGGCACCGAGAGTCCCTTCTTCTTGCGTTCATTCTGCACGCGGATAAAGTTGTAGAACGTGACGACTTCTTTCTTTACCGTCGAAAGCCCGATGAGAGAATCGAGCTGCTTCACCGCCTCGCCGGACGGGACGTGTTCCTCTTTCTGTATGCGGAAATTCCGCTTTACGGCATCCTTCAGTGGGGTATCCTTGTAGTTCACTACGCGCGTCGAGCATTTCACGAATCCCGGGCGCCGCGCCGCCGAGCGGTTGTTGCCGATATAGCGTTCCAGGTACTGCAGCCACTGCACCTCTTCGGGCGTGAGGGTGCCATCGATGTTCGCGAGCGCCGCGGAGTAATCGTACATCAGGCGCATGTACTTGCGGACCGCATCGGGCGAATACCCGCCAAAAATTGCGGAGAACAGGAAGAGTTCTCCCGTAGATTCCAACTGTGCGTGGTTCTTCTCGAGGTTATGGACCAGCGGGCCCATCTCTATTTCCCTGTCGACAAACGACTGCAGTACAAGGCGGTTCCAGTCCGTAGCTGCGGGTGCGTTCGTACGCAGGCGCAACAGCAGGGCTACAAATCCGCACGACTCATAATCGTCCAGGCTCATCTCGTGCCCGAGCTTTTCCGAGAGGTAGTTGACATCCGAGAGGAATATGGTCGAAAGTTCCTGGAAGGTATCCGTGCCTTCGCCCAGTTCAAAATGCTGGCGCAATTTCTCGGCAACGCCGTCGTAGTAAATGAAATCCTTGAAAAAGTTCGAGATGGCATTCACCGTTGGTGCAAGTTTTGTCATGTACTTCGTGAGCTTCGGGTCTATCTTGCCATCGGGCCTTACAGCGACGGCATACTGCGAATCGCCCGCGAGAGACTTTTCCAGCGGGGAGGTCATTACCTCCTTCATGAGGTCGGCAACCTGCTGCGCAGTCTCGGTAGAGCGGTAGCGGGTCCATATATGGAATCCGATAACCGCTACGACCAGGAAAAGCAAAATAAAGAGGAAGTACGAAGATGGGCCGAGAATAGTAGTGAGCTTGATTATCCCAAAAGACCCAAAAAGCATCACCAACATCATGACGATGGTGATGCACGTAAGCATTGTCTGGTTTATCTTTCTTCTCGGCATACCTTTCCAAATCTATAAAATAATATCCGGAAAAGAGCGCCAGGCATGCAGACAACAGAAAATTACTTGCGGTTCGGCCTCTTGTAGCCGAAGGGCTTCAGCAGGTCGTCGCGCACCTTGCGCACGTAACCCTTCCTGTTGGATTCCTTGTCCCTTTCCACGGGAGGCGTATCGCACTGCAGTTCGGACCTGACCGAGACATCGGTCTTGTACAGGTATGCGCCGGTCGCGTACTGGCGTCCGTCCGCCGTTCTCACGTAGCCGTCCTTGTCCGGTTTCTGCTCAAAATAAAGCGTCATCACGCCCGCATCGTTCGTGTATTCGGGCTTGTCGAGATCCTGCTCGAACGAGAAGTAGTCCACAAAATTCCCGAGCGTCGTGTACACCCAGATTTTCACCTTCATCGTCGTGTGGTACAGGCTCGCCTTCGAGATGTCGCTCCCGAGGGATTCCTGGAATTTCGCAGTGCAATGTTCACGCACGTATTCCTCGACGGTGTGCTTGTCGCCGTTCTCGGAATCGATACCATCGTAGTTTACAAGGCCGTCCTTCCCGACAAGGTCATCGAGCGTGGCGAGGCCAAGCGTGGGGCGAATCGTGGAGAGCTTCGTGTCGATGGCGAGCGTCGGGCCAAGGTGCCCCTCGAGTCCCGGGTACGGTTCATCGCCGCTCCCTTCCTCCGTCTTGAAATCGCCGCCACGGAGCGTCTCGATTTCCTTGTCCGCCTTCGAATTGTAGATGGTCACCGCGAAGGTCTGCCCTTCCTTCGGTTCGTTGCTGGCATAGTATTCCTCGGTCTTCTCGCGGGTCACGATTGTCACCGGGATGACCACGGAAATATCCAGGTCCTTCGAGTTCTTCATGATGACCTTTACCGTATCGCTCGCCACGTTGCCCGCCTTGTCGCGGTAGAAGCGCACAATCGCATTGCCACCCTTCACGAGCCCCTGCTCGGTAAGCGTGTCCATCACCACGGGGCCGTTGCCGTCGTTCCTGTCAACGGTCCATTTCACGTCCACGTAGTTGGCATAGAATATCGCGTTGTTTTCCGGCGAAAGGATTTCCACCTTCGGGGGAATCACGTCGACCACGATATAGATGGACTGGCTAGATACATTGCCGAACGCATTCTCGTACGTGTAGGTCACCTCGTAACCCACGTTGCCGTCCTTGTCCTCGATAGTCTTGCCCTTGGAATCCAGCGCATAGCCCACCGTGACCGATTCACCGTTCCTGTCGGTATAGCGGTAGCTTACCGTATAGACCGCACCCGTTTCCGATTCCACGGGTGCGCCGGTGAAGGCATCCGCCACATACGAAATCTCGACAGCCTTCCCGTCAATCTTCGTCGTGAACGAAACCTTTATCTGCCCGTCCACCACGTCGCCCTTCGCGTTCGTCACGTAAGAGACGGTCACGGAATCGTTCCCGATAGCCTCCCTGTAACTCACGAGCACGAGGCTGTCGTTGAAGGGCGCCTGCTTCACGCTGCCAGCGGGCATATCGTTCAGCACGGGCTTTTCCGAAGCAATCTTTTCGACCGTCTTGAACGTCGCCTGCGGTACGTTCAGCGTCTCGAACATAACTGCAGAAACGATGATTTCGCGTTCCGTGTACTTGCAGGTAGAATCCGTGTACGTGGAATCGAGAACCGGTTCCTTGACCTTGACGGAGATATCGTTCTGCTTCTTGTTCACGTAGAACGCGGTATCGCCCTCAACGGGTTCTTCCGCGATGGTATAGATATTCGCATCGGGCATCTTTTCGACCGTCGTAGAAACCTGCACCTCGGGAGTCTTCGTACAAACGAATATCGTCACCTCCTTCACGGCGGGCATATCCTTCGTCTTGTCGTAATAGGTGAGCGTCACCACGTTGTAGCCCTCGTGCAAGTCCGTGAGGGTCGTATCCGGCTGGGGAATGGCGTCGCCCGTCCACGAGAGCGTGAGCGTCTTGTCGTTTATCTTGATCGGTTCCTTCGGGTTCGACTCGCTATAGTTGCCGTTGCCCGATTCCGCGTGGGTCACGACAATCACGGAGGTCTCCATCACGTTCACGATGTTGATTTTCACTTCGGCCACGCTCTTGTTGCCGTCGGTATCCGCAATCTGGACCTTTACCACGTAGTACTTCTGGCTGTCCGGGAGCGCCTCGTAGTCAAACACCTCGCGCGTCGTAATCACGCCCGTCCGCGCATCAATCTTGAACAAGCTCGAATCGCCGCCCACGAGACTAAAGCTGTTCTCGCAGAATCCGGAATTCTCGCCGTCCTGGTCGTAGTAGAGCATCGTACCGACGGTCGCCCCCACGGGCATGTTTTCGGAAACCTGCATCACCGTATCCGTCACGGAAGGCGGATCGTTCTCGTCGACAATCAGGATTTCCACCGCGGTCGAATCTTCGGACGTGCTGTTTGCGCACTTCACAAAGAACACGTAGGAGGACTGCGTCTCGAAATCGAGAACCCCGTTGACGTATATGCGCGTAGTATCGAACCTGAAGGTGGCACCCGTATCGCCCGAAACGATGGCGCAGCTCTCGATGTCGCTAATGCGCAGCTCATCTATAATCCCGACGAGCGTATCGACCGACGCGTTCTCGTTGATGGTGTACTGGAACCGCACCACGTTTATCGTCATCGTTCTTGCGGAATCGCTGATGTCCGGGTTATGGATGTTCGCCACCATAAATTCAAATGTCGTATAGGGCGAGCCGTACTCGTCATGCGCCGGAGTGTAGTTCAGGCTACCGGGGAACTTGATGAAGTCTCCAGCCGCTACGGGAGCGCCGTTGTACTTGAGCGTGCCCGAGGCAGGGAGCGTCTTGATAATCACGCCGTACTTGTCGAGTACAGTCACGCCGTCATTCTCGTACGCCGGGAAAGCAGTTATCGGCAATGTCTCGTTCATCATGACGGTGACGGAAGTATCTTTCGATACGGGCCGCTTGTCGTTATCCACGATGACATACTCCATCGAGTAGCTGGAATCCGCATTGCGGTCGCCGTCCGGGGTAATCGCCGCCGTCAGGTTGAAAATCTTCACCAGGACGAGCTCGTCCGCTTCCTCGAGCATGTCGTCCTTCGCGTGGAAAACGATGGGCGTTTCCAAATCCGTCGAGAACTGCGGGAACGCCGCATGCCCCGTATCTCTCCCGCACACCGGAATCTCGGTGTAGTTCGATTCCAGCACGTCATTCGCGTTTGCAAAGCTGCAGGCAGGGTCGTCCATGAAGCCGTCGCATTCGCTCGCGGGCTTCAGGGAAAAACAGTAGTCGAACGTCACGCGGGTCGGCGGGTCCTTCGAAAGCACGAGCTTCACCGTATCGCCGCGGGCCTCGTTATCTTCGTAGGCCATGGAACCCACCGCCATGTTGATTACAGGAGGTTTGAACGGCACGTAACGGAAGTCGCCCGCCTTGAATTCCGCATTGATGGAAACCTTCTTTGCCAGGAGCTGCCCCGCAAAGTTGTAATGCTGCTGGAAACTGATCGTGCCACCCGAAATATACGTCCCCTGAATAGTGCAGTTCTCTGCCGGGAATGCGATGTCGTTCGGCGTATAGAAGAGAAGGTTGCCGCCGTAGTTCTTGTTCAGCGTGGTGTCCAGGGTACCGCCTTCCCACTGCTGTGTCGTCTCGTTCCAGGAACCCTCCGTCACGTTCAAAATGACTATGTTGTGCAACGTAGATGTAACCGTAAGATTTCCGTCGACAAAGATTCTCACATAACGATTCCCCGACATGCGAATGAACAGGTTGTCGTTGTTGTTGTCCAGCAGCATGTCCCCTTTCACATGGATATTGTAGAACTGGCCGGAACCTGATGGAATGTCGATGTAGTTGGTCTTATCGCTGAACGTGTACGAATCGACTTCTAAGTCATAGGTAATCGAGGAATGGTCTACGCGCGGCACATCCAATGTGCTATCAAGTGCCGGGATATCATTTGCGGCGCAGTCAAGCTTTCCCCCGCCCTTGACCAAGCCCTTGGTCATGGTAGACTTGTCCCCACGCACGCAGAAGTTCCCGTGAAGTTCCACGTTATCGCTGTTAACGGCGTTATTGCCTATGTTGAAATTTCCGCCGAAGTACGAAGGGCCGGTCACGATATTGTCCTGGCCATCCCCGTTTTGGAAATTCCCTGCAAAGGCGAGCGGGCCACCAATGCTGTGCTTGATGTTGCGCATTTCAAGCCCGGCAATCGCGCTCCCCGAATACCCGACCGAATCAGTAATCTGCACGTCCTGCCCAATGAAGGCGACGCCATAGGCATCCCCACTTATGCCCGTCCCCCATAGTTTGTACTTGATGAGTCTCTGCCATTCGTCGTTCTGCTCCTTATCCGTCAACGCGTCAGGACTCGCACCGAAATAGAACGGCGTAATTTCCGAGGCGAAAAGTTCCGCCACGCCCCCAAGGCACAGGAACAGCGTCCCTAGTGCAAACGACAATTTACACTGTTTCATCGTTTTTCTCCTAATAAATGCTCGAAGCACCCCGTACGTAAAAAAAATATAATAAAAAAAAGTAAACGTTTGTCCGCAATTGCCCCTTTTATAGACAATTCATCCATAAGTATCGAGGAACGGCGGGGAACATTTTTCCTATACCACATTAGATTACTTAATGTCAGGGTGTGCTCCGTAGGTGGACTAGGGCAAAAAAGGAGTACAAATGAGTATTATCACGCGCAGTTTTCTTGCAACGGCAGGCATTCTCGCTTTTTGCGGGCTCGCTTCCGCCTACACCGTGTCGGGCAGTGTTTCCAACGAGCAGGGCAAAGCGCTCGAGGGCGTCTCGGTAAGCCTCCTCAAAGAGGGCAGGGCGACCACCACCGACAACCAGGGCAAATTCACCCTCTTCGAGGACGAAACCATCGGCTTCCATGCCGTCAGGAATTCCGTCGGGTACGTAAGCGTCAACAACGGCGTGCTCTCGTACTCGCAGAGCACCAGCGCGCCCGTCCACGTGCAGATATTCAACTCGCTGGGGAACCAGGTTTTCGGCAAGACCCTGCAGGGCTCCGGCATGTTCGACCTGAACAGGGCCATCAAGGCGCACGGCACCTACTTCGCGCAGGTTACCGTAGGTAACGCAAGGCAGAATTTCAAGTTCTCTACCGAGGGCAGCTACAGCAACACCTTCAGCGCACATGCAAGCGCACTCCTGAAGGAGGTCGCGCAGGGCGAGGCAATCCGCTTCGTGGCAGAGGGCTTCGACACGCTCACGGTACCGCTCGGCACGCTCGACACCACGCTCGACGTGAAACTCAAGGCAGTGGCACCGCAGTTCAAGTTCGGCTATGCGCTGGGGAACGAACCCACCCCGAGCAAGGGCTGCGGTTCCAACTCCAAGTTGCAAAAGGTCAAGAGCGTCGAAAATGGCGACCAGTTCCAGATCAAGGTAGGCAACGACAACCGCACCTACTTCATCACCCTGCCCAAGAACTACGACAACAAGAAGCCGCACAAGGTGCTCTTTGCGCTGCACTGCTACGGCAGCAATGGCGAGGACTTCGTGCACCACAAGGCCGACTACGACCACCCCACTCCGTACTACGGCCAGCAAGTGCTCGACAAGAACGGCGACTACATCTTCGTTTCTCTCGATGCGGTTGGCGGCCTGTGGACCAAGGGCCAGGGCGACCACGACTTCTTCGCGCAGACGCTCACCACCCTCGAGGAGAACTACTGCATCGACACGAGCCGCGTGTTCATTACAGGCTTCAGCTTCGGCGCCATGTTCAGCTACTCGCTTATGCAAGATATGCAGACCCGCGTCCGTGCCGCCGCGACCTACGCTGTGGCCGACTACAACATCTGGCTGCCCGAAGGCAACAACATGAAGGAACAGCCCATCGCCTGGATGAACGTTCACGGCGTGAACGACGGTCGCTGCGACTACAACCGCGCCAAGAACAGCGCCCTTCCGCGCATCCTCAAGCGTAACGGCAAGGCCGATGCAAACGGCGACTTCACCGATGCGAGCAGTGAAAAGCCCAAGGAAGTCAGCGGCAATACGGGCCACGTCTGCTACGACTTCACGACAGTCGACGAACGCTTCCCTGTCAAGTGGTGCTCCTGGCCGGGTGACCACCAGTGGACCGCACACGACAACGGTAACATGAGCGTCGGCTGGAACTGGGAACAGACATGGGTCCCCGAAGCAGTCCACGAGTTCTTCGAGCAGTTCTAAAGTTTACACCTCCATAAACTACCCTAGGGTCCGCCGGTAACACGGCAGGCCTTTTTTATTTTCCGTTAAGCCGGAACGCCACGCAGGCGATATCGACGGCGCGGGGCAGGCTCATCTCGCGGCTCATGCCCTGCGGCAGGTTGCGGAACCCCACGTTGCATACCACATCGCAGAGTTTCTGCGCCACACCCGCAACGGAATCACTTGCGGGAGCAGAACCGCCCGCGGTATTGCTCGCCGCGTTCTGGAGCATATTGAGCAGCATGAACCCTGCACCCAGGCGCTGTTGCTTATCTACAAGCGTCACGAGGCGCGAGGTATCGGCCACAAGGAAACCAATCTGCAAAAGCGAATCGCCGGCGAGTTTCACCTTCACCTGGCGCTCCACCGCAGAGGCAGGCCGCACATGTTTCTGCAGGGGCTGCATATAGGCGGCGAAGGGGCGCGATTGTGGCACTTCGGCAAGCTCCGACGTGGATCCTATTGCCACACGGCTCCAGGATGACATCTTAGCGCATTCCGCCCTATAGTTCGCCATGACAATTATGTTGTCTGCAAGGTCGAGATAGTCCCCGCAGGCACCGGCGACAAGGATAAAGTTCATACCCGCAGAAGCGAGAGAACGAATGCGGTCGGTCAGCGGAATTAGCGGTTCGCGCTCGTCGCCCAGCAGCTTGCGCACGCGCACGTCGCGAATCAGGAAGTTCACCGCCGAGGAATCCTCGTCGATAAGGAACGTGCGCGCTCCCGCTTCCATCGCCTCGAGCAGGTTCGCCGCCTCGCTCGTGGAACCCGAAGCCGAAAGCGTGCTGAAATCCTTCGTGCTTATACCACCGGGCAGGTCGCGAACGAACATCGAGAGGTCGGTCCCGCGTACGCTGCGCCCGTCCTCCACGCCCACACGGAGAGCAGTATCGTCCACGACGATACCCTCGCGCCCGTCGCCCGGAACATGCGGGTACACCGCACGTACAAGCGCCTGCAGCAGCGTAGACTTCCCGTGGAACGCACCGCCGGTAATTACCGTAATCCCCTTCGGGATACCCATCCCGCGGATTTCGCGCCCGCAGGCATTCAACGTCACCGCAAGTTCCGCAGGCGCTGCAAACGGCACCGCCCCTTCAAGCGGCATTTCGCTCAGGCCCGATGCCCGCGGAAGCACAGCCCCGTCGGGCACAAACGCGCAGAGCCCGCGCCCGTCCAGCTGCGCAAGGATTTCCCTGCGTTTGGCAAGCACGCGGTAATGTCGCTGCATCGCGGGTTCGTCGCCCTGCGTGTAGTAGAGCCCCGCCGCCACCAGGTCGGGCATGACCATCGTGAGGATTTCTGCGGCGAGTTCCGCCTGGATCTTGCGGCCCTCGCCCGGGAGCCTCACCTGCAGGCACGCGCGGATCTCGCCGTTGTCTATCCACAGGCTGTTCCGCACCAGCATTTCGGGTCCCGCCGTGTCGAACACCACGGCGGCATCCTTACCCGGGTAGTGTTCCTGTACCATACGTCCGAGCCTCCGGTACAAGAAATCGCTCAGCGCAAGCCGGTGCTCGAAATCCGAGCCCCACTCCGGCGCATACCCGAGCGTCGCGAGTTTCGCACGCAGCAGCACGCGCGATGCCGGCGCATACGGGTCGCCCTGCACGTGGATGAATTCCAGCACAAAATCGCCGAAATCCCATTCCCGCGTGGCGAGGTTCTTGTAGGTCCCGTAGGGTTTCCCGTCGAGGGAACGTATCTTCTGGTACAGTGCTTTCATATAAAATCAGGCCCGAAAGGCTCGTTTAAAAGAATTTTACCTACAAAATATTATAAAATGCGAGCCACTTCAAGGAAATCTTTATATTTTAGGGTAAAACGCAAATAGGAGTAAGCAAATGAAAAAGCTCTACATTTTCGCCCTTATGGTGGCGTTCCTTGTTACTGCGGCTGTCGCCGACGAAGATCCACCCCCGCGCGGTAAGGCCGCAACCGTGACCATCATTACCAACCCGCCCAACAGCGACGTGTACCTGGGCAATGAACTCCTGGGCAAGAGCCCCATCGAGAACATGCAGGTCAAGTCGGGCCGCCAGACGCTTATCGTCATCGACCAGGGCTACGAACTGGTGAACCAGCGCGTGAACGTGTGGCCGGGCAACGACAAGCGCAACACCTTTGACTACGGTACCAAGATCCCGAAGGGCAACATCGAAGTGACCACCAAGCCGGGCAAGTGCATCATCTACGTCGACGGTGAAAACTCCGACAAGACCGACGGTGCAGCGCTCACCATCCACAACCTGGATGCCGGCGACCACCTGGTTCGCGCAGAATGCTCCAACCGCAAGTCCGCCGAAATGCTCGTGACCGTGAAGGGTGAAGAAACCGTCAAGATCGAGCTCGACGCCACCAGCGGCAGCAAGAAGAAAAAGAAGTAATCGCTCAGTCAGGCATTACAATTAAAGGACGCCTTCCGGCGCCCTTTATTTTATTTTGACCCAAACCTTTAATCGCTTACGCTTGCGTAAGCGCGAGGCAAGCTGTGCTTGCCGAAGTTTGTTTTTTGTTTTCGGGAGGGTCTTAGGGAGAGCGAACACAAGAAAAAGTCGCGCAAAACTAGTTTGCACTCCCGTTCATACTTCGTATGAACGCAGAACCCTCCCTTGTCTCACTTGCAAACCTTGTCGAATTCCTTGACCTTGAGCTTGCCGACAGCCTTCGTCACCGCCTCGGCCTCGGTCTTGCCCACGCCCTTCGATGACTTGGTAAAACTCACCTTGTCACCGGAAACAGACACCATCACGTCAAAGGAAAGCAGCTGGTTGAGCGAGCCCTTGGGCGTCGCCTTCACCTCGGCCTTGATAACCGGGTCCTTCGCGTTCTTGCCCACGAGCACCCCCTGCTTCGCCATCTGGTCGGCAAGCGCCTTGCAGCCCTCGGGGCTACCCGTGCAGTCAAACCGCACGTTGCACGAAGCCTGCTTCACCTCGTAGGGCACCACAAAGCCCTTCTCGAGCCTTGCCGCCTTCAGGATATCTTTCGGGAAGTCGGGCACGAACGATATGGCAAGCGTCCCCGCCCCAAAGTTCACGTTCGGGATGGTAAACACGGCAGTTCCGTTATCCTGCGTGCGGCGGGAATCGAGCTTCTTGCCGTCCTGCACCGCCTTGAGCGGGAAGTCCGTCACCGCGCCCTTCGCGTCGGTAACCGTCACCGTGAGGTTCTCTATCACGTCCTTCTCGAGCAAGAGCTTTTCGGGCGCGGTCTTTACCTGCAGGTTACCGAGCTTAGACGCGATATCGGCACGCAAACCCGGAAGGTTATGCTTCAGGTTGAACGACTCGTTCAGGGTAAACACCTGCGCAAGTTCGCTCTTCAGCGCACTGTAAGGCTCAATGAGCGCCTCTGCGGCAGTGAGCATGCGGATAGCCTCGTCGTAACGCGATGCTTCCAGCGCGGCACGGCCGTCGGCCTCGTACTTCGCAATCTTCTCCTTCGCGTTAGCCATCTGCAGGCGGATGTTGTTCGTCATCTCGTCCACGTCGAGCGTCGCCGTGGCGCGGAACTTCTTGCCGTCCTTCGGGAGCGGCTGCACCTTCACCCACTTGAGGTCGACATTCGTCTTCACGTTCTTGTTCGAGGTGTAGGTCTGCGAAATCTTTTCCTTGCCGCCCGCGGAAACATCCTCGGTACGGAGCCTGTCGTCGGTCACGACCGTCGAGGAAACCTGCTTGGCGACACCCGCGATGGCCGTGTTGTTCGCCTGTTCCTGCGAAACCTCCGAGGAGGCGGTGTACGTGATTACCTTGCCCGCAAACGCGGCTACAGAAAGGGAAAGCAGCAAAAAGGCAAACTTCTTGATGTTCATACTACTTGAGTTCGATCAGAATCAGTTTCTTGGTAATGTTTATCTTGCGCACGGTCACGGAACCCTTGAGCCCGCGACGGATGTAGCTGTAGACTTCCTGCGAGTCGGCGAACTTGTCCATGTCGGCAAACACGGTCATGTCGATAGTCTTTGCCGTCTGCACGTTCGTGTTCACGCGCTTGAACGCCTTCTTCGCGAGCATGTTCACGTCGTCCTGGATATCTTCCACGCGCTGCTCGTCAAAGTCGCCCTGCAACTTCATTATTACCTTGTACTGAACGCCATTCTTGCGGTCCACTTCCCAGTAGCCCTTGATTTTCTTCTCGAGACCCGGCATGGCACGGTGCGCGGCATCGAATACCGCCTGCGCGATGGCGCCCTTGCTCTGCCCGTTTGCGGCAGCCTGGCTCGTCTGGCTACCCAGCAGGCGCGCAGTCGCCGCCTCGTAGGCGCTCAGCTCGATAAGCACGATACCGCCTTCGATGGAGGCGGAGAACTTGATGTAGATATCGGCACTCAGGGCGAGGCTCGCGAGGTACGAAAGGTCTTCTTCCGTCTCGGCGATATCCTGCTGCATCTGGATGACCTCGCCGAGGGTCTCTTCGCCGGCAAGCGACTTCACCTCGTACTGGCGCTGGGTCAGGTAGCCGTTGATGGCCTCGATGGCCATACGGTTGTTCGGGTTACTTTGGAACGCCTGGAGGTCGCTCATGCCCTTCGCCTTCTGGGCGGGGACAACGATAATCGTAGGCAACGCCTGGTTGCCCATAGCTATAGACTGCTGTCTGGGAGCGGGCGCCTGCCTGGCAGGGGCCTGCTTCTCGTAGGCGGGCCTCTTCGCGGGCCTTGCCTCGCCGGCATCAAGTTCGTCGAACGCCTTTGCGGAACGGCGGCGGGTGGCGGCATCGTCTGCCGCAAAGGAAAGGCTCGCCATGAGTCCCATAAGGGCGATCAGTGTTATCAGTTTGCGCATATTTCTCCTCTTGGAAAGAAAGTCGCCGGGAATCCCAAGGGATCCCCTTAAAACTTACATAATATATACTTTTTTTCGCGGGTATATACAATTTTGTTTACATTGTCTTGATAAATAAGCCATAAATACCGATAAAATGCGCCGGCACATCACAAAAAAGCGGATTTTGGCACTTTTTCGCCCCAGGGGGCGCCCCATTTTGAAAATTTTTATCTAGTTTCAAGTCTAGAAGTTTTCCTAGGAGCATTTATGAACGCTAAAATCCTACTCGCAGCAGGTGCCCTGCTCGCCTCGCAGTCGTTCGCCATCATCGGTATCGGCGCGCACTACACCCCCAATTTCGGGACGAAGATGACCGGTTTCTCGGCCACCCCAGACAGGTTCGGCAACAGCGTCAACGTCACCGACATGGGCGAAGTCAAGCTGTGGCACGGCGGATTCGACGAGATGATGCACGGTTTCGGTTTCAAGGTGTGGGTGGATATCCTCCCCATCATCGACATCGAAGCGACCTTCAACATCCAGTTCGGCTCCTACGACGCATCGCTGTTCGTCATCAAGGACCCGACTGCAGTTCTCGCGGATCCTGCGGCAGCTGACCTGAGCGCCTACCAGCAGATTGACCTCGAGGTGGAACTCGGCGGCACCCCGTTCGGCAAGGCGAACCCGAAGTTCGTGCAGATGAACGGCGACCTCTCCATTACCTACCCCATCACGTTCATCCCCATTATCCGCCCCTACATCGGCGGCGGCCTTACCTACTACATGAACACGTTCATCCTGAACCAGCCCTTCACCTCGAAGGTCGTGGGCGGCACCTACAACGTGGTGAAGGCTGAACTCCAGGCCGAAATGCAGAACGCGATTGACGGCGTGATGAGCAACCCGGCAGCGGCGCTCGACCCCAATTCCATTGCCCTGCCCGACCAGAACGCAATGGCACAGCGCCTTACCGACGCCCTTGTGGAAAACATCCAGGACGCCGCCCTCGAGGAAGGCCTCAAGACCAGCATCGGCGGCCACATTCTCGTTGGCCTGCGTGCAAAGCTTCCGATTATCCCGATTGCCGCATACGCGAACTTCAAGTACTACTTCGGCGGCGACTTCCCGGAAGAAATCGAACCGGGGCGCATGGCTGCTGAAATCGGCGTCGGTCTCGCAATTTAAACTAAATACCCCCATAGGAGTTTAAGGGAAACAAAAATGGCTAACAATACTAGCAACACTAGCATTCTTATTGTTGAAGACGAAATTGCAATTGCAGAAAGCCTCGTAGACCTCTGCGAGCTCAACGGCTACCACGTAAAGCATGTCGCCGATGGCGAAAGCGGCCTTACCGAGGCCCTCACCGGACAGTACGGCCTGGTGCTCCTCGACGTGATGCTCCCGGGCATGAACGGCTTCGAGGTCTGCGACAAGATTCGCGAAAAGGACAGAAGCCTCCCCATTATCATCCTCTCTGCAAAGAACACCGACGAAGACATCATCAACGGCCTCAAGTTCGGTGCCGACGACTACATCCCGAAGCCGTTCTCCACCCCGATGCTGCTCGCACGCATCGAGGCCGTACTCCGCCGCAGCCGCCAGTCCATGGAAAACGAAGGCAAGCTCGTGGCAGGCAACCTCCGCGTGAACTTCCGCGAATACGCAGGCACGCGCGGCAAGGAAGAACTCGCATTCACGCGCAAGGAAATCGAAATCCTCGAATACCTGTGGAACAACCGTGACCATGCGGTCCCGCGCTCCGAACTGCTCCGCGAAGTCTGGGGCTACGAGAACGCCGAATCCGTGGATACCCGCACCGTCGACATCCACATCACCAAGCTCCGCAAGAAAATCGAGGACGATCCTTCCCATCCGAAGCTCTTGGTCACGTTCCGTGGCGAAGGCTACCAGATGCGTTCTACACCTGAATGCTCAAAAACCGCTTAATAAAGAAACGTCTCGTTCTCATCTATTCAGCCATCTTCGCCGTGATTGCACTCCCGGTGGCGGGGTTGCTTTACAATTCGTACCTGCACATGCAGGACGAGTCGAAGGCGGAATGGGCCATGCACGCAACGCAGGTCCTGAAGATGGCGAACAACCGCATCAAGGACGACCTCGCGATAGAGAACAAGCGCTCCTTCATGGAGTACAGGTTCATCAAGGTCGCGAAGACCATTTCTGCAGGCGAGCAGCCCACCTACTCGGACCTCGCGCTCAACTTCCCGGTAACATCGTGCAATAGCGATTCCAGCAAGCTGGACTACTGCAGCCAGTACGCCGGACTTATCGGGCATTTCCAGATAGACCCCGACGGCGTGTTCAGTACCCCCTACCTGCCGGCGGGCGCGCTCGGGCAGGTGCAGCTCGAGAACAAGGATATCCGCGAGTCGTTCCAGAACAGGCTCAAGTTTATCGTGCGCGACATGGGCATCAAGAACAAGGGGACGGCCGCCACGCTGGATACCTCCAAGGTTGCAGGCGAAAGTTCCAACGCGCTTGACCAGCTCGCCAACGAGGTGGACCTTTCCAAGAGCAAGAACCGCAAGAAGCGCATGCGCGTGGAGCGCACCTCCGAGCAGGAACAGTTCGCGTTCAACGTGGAATCGGCCAAGATGGACACCTCGGGCCTGTACAGGATATTCCCGTACGTGGGCACGATGGACATCGCCATCGAATCGTTCCAGGCGGAACTGAACCGCCAGTACATCGTGTTCTACAGGAACGTGCTGCGCGGCGAGGAGAACTTTGTGCAGGGGTTCGTGGTAGACCTTCGCGAATACCTGAGGAGCATCGTGGATCTCGAGGTGGGCGACTACGCGAACGAAGACAACCACCTCGCCCTGAAGTTTACGTACAAGGGAGACCTCGTATCGTTCGGTATCGACACCCGCTTCGCCGTGAAGGTGTTCGAGGAAAACCTCGCCGAACCGCTGAACGCCATCACCATGAGCGTCTACGTTGACAAGTCGGTGCAGGAGGCAGGCGGCAACGGCCAGATTATCAGCAACGGGCAGCTGCTGTTCCTGATAGGCGGAATCATGTTCCTGCTTCTGGGGGGCGGCCTCATCTCTATCTACCGGCTTACGCAGAGCCAGCTCAACCTGGCCCAGAAGCGACAGGACTTTATATCGGCGGTGAGTCACGAACTCAAGACACCTCTCACCACCATCAAGATGCGCGCCGAGATATTACAGACAAGTTATCAGAAGATGGACGACGCCAAGCGTAAGCGCAGCTTTGACCAGATTGCAAGCGAGAGCGACCGCCTCACGAGGCTTATCCAGAACGTGCTCGACCTCTCGAAAATCGACGGCAACCGCTGGGTGGCAAACATCAGGAAGGACTGGCCGAAGGCCGTGCTCGACGACTTCGTGACCATGTACACCAAGAACATCGAGGACCACGGTTTTTCGCTCACCGTGTCGTGCGACTCGGATATTGACCGCGTGCAGCTGATGATGGACCGCGATGCCGTGATGCAGATTCTCACGAACCTCGTGGACAACTCGCTCAAGTTCTCGAAGAACGCCGACTACAAGATGATTATCATCGAGATGAAGACGGAAGGCGACCACGTGTACTTCGCCGTGCGCGACTACGGTCCGGGCATTCCGCCCTCCGAGATGAAGAAGGTGTTCCAGGAATTCTACCGCGTAGAAAACGAGATGACCCGCACCACGAAGGGCACCGGCATCGGGCTCTCGATGGTGAAGAAGCTCTGCGCGCTCTCGAACATGAAAATCGAGATAGAGAACGCGAACCCCGGTTTGCGCACGAAAATCCATTTCCCGCCGATGGTATAGTGGGCGCGGGCTCCGGATTTTTAGTATTTTAGGGTCACTATGACCCAAGAAGACATTCTCGCCAACCCGAAAGATTTTGACCTTTCTATTGAAACCGTCGGCAAAGGCACGCTGAAATCCCCCATGAAGGGAATCAAGTTCGTCTCGGAAAACGACCGCATCAGCCTCACCACCGACATCAAGCGCATACACGAATTCATAGACAAGGGTATCGAGGTCCCGTCGCTCGAGGCGGCCGGCCCGCGCGAAACCATTTTCCACGACCCCGCCTGGACACGCGCCGGCGTGGTGACCTGCGGCGGGCTCTGCCCCGGCCTCAACAACGTGATCAAGGGCCTCGTACAGGTGCTCTGGTTCGATTACGGCGTCCGCAATATTTTTGGCATCCCCTACGGCTACCGCGGACTCAACCCCGCATACGGCTACTCGCCCATCACGCTCAACCCCGACGTGGTCGATTCCATCCAGGAAGACGGCGGCACGATTCTCGGGAGTTCGCGCGGCATGCAGGACCCGGTGGTGATGGTGGATACCCTGATGCGCCTCAACATCAACGTGCTGTTCTGCATCGGCGGCGACGGCACCCTCCGCGGCGCACACGCGATTGCCGAAGAAGTCAAGAAGCGCAGGCAGCCCATCTCGATTATCGGCATCCCGAAGACTATCGACAACGACCTGAACCTCATCGACCGCACGTTCGGTTTCGAGACCGCGGTCCTCAGCGCGACCGACGTGATTACGAGCGCACACAACGAGGCGAACGGCGCATTCAACGGGCTCGGGTTAGTGAAGCTCATGGGCCGCGACTCGGGCTTCATTGCCGCATACGCAGCGCTCGCGACTACGGTCGTGAACTTCTGCCTCGTGCCCGAGGTTCCCTTCACGCTGGAAGGCCTGTTCAAGGCTCTCGAGAGCCGCTACAGCAGTGGCAAGACACACGCGGTTATCGCCGTCGCCGAAGGCGCCGGGCAGGAACTGTTCAAGGACCAGGAAGAACGCCGCGACGCGAGCGGGAACATCCTGAAGAACGACATCGGCGAATTCCTGACGCGCAAGATAAAGGAACACTTCGACAAGGTCGGCAAGGAAGTGAACATCAAGTACTTCGACCCGAGCTACATGGTGCGGAGCATCCCCGCGAAGGGAACCGACGCCATCTTCTGCTTCCAGCTGGCAGAAAGCGCGGTTCACGCCGGCATGGCAGGCAAGACCGACATGGTGGTGGGCAGCATGAACGAGCAGTTCAGCCACGTACCCATAGAGTACGCCGTGAACGAAAGGAAGAAGATCGACCCGAACGGCACGCTGTGGCACGCCGTGCTCGGGGCCACCCGCCAGCAGGATTACTTTGCAGGCAAGGGCAAGGGCAACAAATAAAGTAACATTTAAAATTTTGTATTATTACCGCACTATGCTCAAGAAAGAAGACAAGATTCTGATTCGCACCGCCATGATGGAATACCGTAACCTGCTGTTCAAGACATTCCACGGCACCGACGAAGAAAAGAACAGGATTGCGCACGTCAACAAGTTTCTGAGGAACTGGCAGACCTAAATGCGTATTGCATCCAAAATAGCACTTGCCGTACTGCTCTGTACGTTCACGGTTTTCGCAAACGACGACCTGCGCTTTGCGGATTCGTGCTATGCGGTCAGGGCCGAACGCGCAAAGGGCGACAAGGCGGATGCACACAATGCGAAACTCATGATTAATGCCTACAGGAAGGCGATGGACGACCCATCTGTTGCCGAGTCGGCGACCGAGGGCTACGTGAAGAGTCTCTATTTCGCCTTCCGGTTCGTTCCGTACGAAAAGAGCAAGCGCACGCAGAAGCTGGACTCCCTGAAAAACATCAGCGAGGCGGCCTATGCGAAGTTCCCGAAGAACAAGGACATCTCGCATATATACGCAACCGCGGTATCGATGTGGGGGGCCGACAAGAACCCGCTGCAGGCGGTAAAGGACGGGATTGCGACAATCGTGCGCGACGTGGCCACGAAGACCGAGGACTGGCAAGTGCTCGGTCGCGCCCACCAGCTCTTGCCCTACGTGCCCCTGATTCTCACGTGGCCCGACAAGGACCTCGCCGACAAGTACCTGAACATGGCCCTGCAGCAGGACCCGAAGGACCTATACAACTACTTCTTCCTTGCCGAACTGCGGTTCGAGCAGAAGCGATACGCCGACGCGCTCGACCTGATAGAGCGCGGACTTTCCCGCGGAATACGCACGAGCTACTTTATGGAAGACAAGCGCGGGCGCTGGCAGTTGAAGGAACTGAAGAAGAAAATCAACGCGAAGTTAGACAAGAAATAATATGAAATGTCTTGCCGCAGTCAAGCTTTGCTTGACAAGGGCATCCAAAAAAATCGGCTGCTATTTCGCAGCCGATTTTTTTGATATATGCTAATGGACACACTTGCCTTGCTACGCAAGGCTTCGGTGTGACGAGACCTCCGTGAGCAACAAAGCCCTCGGGTGTTAACCGAGGGCGGTTGCGACCTTTGGACACTTGCGCTTTAGCGCTTAGTGTACATGGCCACCTTTAGGTGGGAGCGAGTGAGAAACCGGAGGTTTCAACACCCGATACGACGAACGAGCGGTTTCATTACCCCGCCTGGACGGCGGTGAGGGCAATCGTGTACACGATGTCTTCGACGAGGGCGCCACGGCTCAGGTCGTTCACCGGCTTTGCGAGGCCCTGGAGCATGGGGCCGATGGCGATGGTGCCCTGCGCGCTACGCTGCACGGCCTTGTAGCCAATGTTACCCGCAGAGAGGCTCGGGAACACGAACACGGTCGCCTTGCCGGCGACGGTGCTGCCCGGAGCCTTGAGGGAGCCAACGCTCGGCACGGTCGCGGCATCGTACTGCAGCGGGCCATCCACGAGCATCTCGGGGCGGGCTTCCTTAACGATCTTGGTCGCTTCGCGCACGAGGTCTGCATCCGGGCCCTTGCCGCTGTTCATGGTGCTGTAGCTGAGCATCGCGACACGGCTGGGAAGGCCAAAGGCCTTAGCGGTGTCGTCGCACTGCATGGCAATCCCTGCAAGTTCCTCGGCGGTCGGGTTCAGGTTGATGGCGCAGTCGCCGTAGATGTAAGTCTTGCCGGGCATGCACATGAAGAACACGGAGCTCACGGACTTCACGCCCGGGGCGCACTTGATAACCTGCAGGGCAGGGCGCAGTGTATCTGCGGTAGAGTGGATGGCACCGGAAACGAGACCGTCGACTTCGCCCATCTTGAGCATCATGGTGCCGAGCATTACGTTATCTGCAAGAGCCGCGCGGGCCTGGTCTTCGGTCATGCCCTTCGACTTGCGGAGTTCCACGAGCGTCGGAACGTACTTTTCGGCGAGCTCTGCACTCGGTTCGATAATTTCGATGTCAGCCGGGAGCTGCACGCCCTGTTCCTTCGCGACCTTCAGGATTTCCTCCTTCTTGCCCACGAGCACGGGAACCGCAATACCACGGTCGATCACGAGCTTCGCTGCCTGCACGGTACGCGGTTCGCTACCTTCGGGAAGCACAATGCGCTTCTTCGCCTTGGACGCCTTGAGGAGCAGGCCCGCACGGAACATCGCCTGGCTCGTCTTGCGTTCGGCAGGTTCTGCGGCGAGGTCCTTCGCGAGGCACTTCCCGCAGTGCAGCAAGCGGCACGGGCAGAACAGGTCGGCATCCTCGCTATCGGAATAGATCTTCGCGTCGAGCGCGGTCGCGAGGGTGTCGTTGAACTTCTGGGCCATCACGTCGCTCATGCCAACAGCGCCTTCCACCACGACTGCATCCACAGAATCGAAATCCTGCTTGAGGAAGTCGGCGGCAATCTTTTCCATGAGCACGGCGGAGTTGTGCGCCTTGAGTTCGGCGGCGGCTTCGGCACCGTTCACGCAGGGCTTGTAGGTGGCGGACTTGAGGCTGGCAGCGGCAACGCCGTCGACGACTTCCTTGACCTTCGCTTCCATGTTGGCAGAAGCAACCAGATATACACGGTTCATAAATTATCTCCAAAAAAAACTGTTTGTTGAACGTATAAAAAGTAGGTTTTAACCGCGGGAAAAACCGGAGCCAGACCCCAAAACGGCACCCTTCGCCTTGTAGTAAATTTTTATTTACATTACAGGTATGATTTATGCACGTTTTTTGCACGCTTATTTTAAATTGGAACCCTGCCTCCTGTTGCATTTTTACCCAAAATAAGCGATATTTATAGTATCGCCCCACTGATTGGGATGTTTATTAAGGAGCGTTTATTGTGTGGTATAAGGCTATCACCCGTGTCATGTTGTTGACACTCATCGCCTCGATGTGCGCCATGTCACAGCCCGGGAACGGGAACGGCAGAGACAACAACAGGGAAACACCTACAGAACAGGAACCTGCCGGCGGAGAAGCTGCAGGCGGTTCTAACGTCGTTATCCGGTTCATGCCGAACTGGACGAACACCAACGCCATCTTGAACTACAAGGGCACCGAAACCACCATGACCGCGGTCAAGAACTACTGCGGCTGGTTCGAAGCCAGGGTCAAGAACGCACCCGCCACCGGCTTCGAGGTCATGTTCAAGCAGACCATCGGCAACACCTACGTGACCGCGGAAGGCCCCGAGCACGTAGCACGCGGGCTCACCCCCGTAGGCGAACCCATCAACCTCGACAGCATCGCAGCACTCAACGACACGCTGTGGATTATCGGCAACCCCTCCGGCCCCCCGGACCAGTTTTCCGCATACCCGAACCGCCTGGGCGACTGCCCGGTAAAGACAC
>FLNZ01003232.1_pt1 | contig 35983 bp, 31 predicted proteins | sample 1140391 | NCBI WGS metagenome assembly FLNZ01 (sample SAMEA3878171, study PRJEB12797) | bioreactor metagenome | biome: Moose rumen | place: Sweden | collected 2011-10 | reverse complement strand
ATATAAATTACGCGTACAAAAGTCAAAAGTCTATATCGATAGGCACTTTTGTATATAGTATTAAAAGTTATATAAGGGTATGACACCCGATGACACCCGATGACACCCAAAATACCATATCCCCCCCCCCGTCATCATTACCCAACCATCGTGGATTTAATACCCAATCACTGCATCATCATTGCTCCAATCAACGTCGAATCATTGCCCAATCAACGTCGAATCATTACCCAATCAACGACGTATTGCAGTAAGCGATTTCAGTACAAGACACTAAACTCCCCTCAGAAGGGAGGGGAATTTGGTCACCACCCATCCCATACGGCCTGCATCGCGCCCCACCATAGATAAGAAGGATGCGCTCCACCATAGACAAAAGAAACTCCATCGGCGTGGGGCAAAAAACTCCCCTCCCCTATAAGGGGAGGGGTGCTCGCAGAGCGGGGTGGGGTAAGCAGCAGGAAATCAGGAAGATTTCTAACATTCTCTTGCTTACCCCACCCCTGAAGAAGCTGCCTACCCCACCCCTGCCCCTCCCCTCATAGGGGCGGGGAGCTTGGCCACCACCGTCCCTTGCGGCCTGGGATGCGCCTCACCACAGACAAGAAGAAACGCCATCGGAGTAGGGCAAAAAAATTCCCCTCCCCTATGAGGGGAGGGGTGCTCGTAGAGCGGAGTGGGGTAAGCAGCAGGAAAGGCGGAGTGAGGTAAGCAAAAGGAAAACAAAAGTGGGTAAGCAAGGGACAATCCGCCCCATGCCTACCACACCCCTGAAGTGGCAGCCTACCCCACCCCTGCCCCTCCCCTCAGAAGGGAGGGGAGTTCAGTTACTTCCGCCCCCATCAACCAATGAATAGGAGCAGACTTAAACCCATATGACCTTGATATATATACGATGGAAGTGGCAGACAGCCTTACCCTACTCGCTACGAAGAAAAGCAGAAAAGCAAACCGCTACGGGTTAGGAAGAATTGACCAACCCTGTAAGGGGAGGCGAGAGGTAGGAACAACCTGCGCTGGATGTTCATGCTGCGATAGTGGCCAAGGATGCCCAGCAGGCTGTTGAGCCTGGCACGCAGGCGTTCGGGATTTTCCTCAGCCTCCAGTGCAGGGAGTTTGCTGCGCATGCGGCGCAGTGTCGTATTGCTCACATAGCGTCGGTGAGGTTTCAGGTAGGCTCCCAGGAACTCCACACCATGCCGAACATCCGAAATGCGTACCTTTCCCTCATGCAGTTGCAGGCCCAGTTCCCTTTGCAGGAAATCTCGCGCTTGGGGTATCAGCCCACGAAGCCACTGGCGGTCGGCACTCACCACGTAGAAGTCATCCACGTAACGACCGTAGTGGCGGCAATGGAGCGTGCGTTTCATATATTGGTCAAGTTCATTCAGATAGACATTACTGAACAACTGGCTTGTCAGGTTCCCTATGGGTAACCCTTTGCCCTTAGGGCTATGAAACAAACTTTTGTCTTTCGAAAGTGAAGCCCATTCCGCAGGGTTGCCGTGTATCTCGCAGTCCTCGACCGGGTTCAGCAGGATAATCTCACGGCTCAGCCACTCTACGAAGTCCATATTTACCCCACCCCACCGTTTGGCCATGCGGCGAAGCTGTCGCAGCGTGATGTCGAGCAACCGCTGGCGGTCGATGTGCATGAAGTATCCACGGATGTCCATCTTCAGCACGTAGCACCGTTCCGTCCAGTTCTGGCTCTCCTGACGGATATGCCGTTCCAGACGGTCGATGCCGAAGTGCGTGCCACGCCCTTTTATGCAGGAATAGGAATCGTGGATGAAGGTACGCTCCAATAGAGCGTGTGTATAGTTATAGTAGAGGTGGTGCACGATGCGGTCGCGGAACTGAGCGGCAAATACCTCCCTGCGCTTGGGGTCGCTGATGAGAAAACAGGTACTGGGGCGGGGATGGTAAGTGCGTGTCCACAGTTCGTCGCACAGTTCCGAGAGGTTCAGTTCCAACCGTGCCTCGAACAGCCGCTGGTAGGGCTTGTTGCGCTTGTGCCGCCGGGCATCCAGGTAAGCCTGACGCAAGTCGGTGAGCAGTTGTTCACGTGTCAGCCTCATCGTCAATTGTCAATTGTTAATTGTCAATTATGTGATGAAAGAGGGATGCACCCCACGCTCGATAAAGCGGTAAGTGCTGAGACGCACCGGGCGCACAGATTGGCCGTTGTAGCGGTTGTTGTTGTTCGTGTTGATATTGCTCGAATTGAAGTTCAGGTTACGGGCGTTGTTCGGGTTGCTCGTGTTGAGCGTGCGCGACCAGTAGTTGCCGTTCGAACCTCCGTTATTGAGCGAACTACCATTGCGGTACCCTGCGGCTGGCAGGAAAATGTAATCTGCTTTTCGGCAGCCGTCTGATACTGATGCTGCGCGGAACCGATTCCCCTTCAAACTCCTCCCCTAAGATAGGGGAGGTGCCCGTAAGGGCAGAGGAGTATGAAAAACGGGAGCGTATGTGAGCCGCAGGGCATCGTCGGTTTTTTCTCAGTGGGAACCGGCCCACCAAGACAGGCTGCCTTTGAACTTTACCAACTCCAGTTTGTTGGCGTGCATCCATCTGTAATTATATGTTATATGATTCTGGCAAGTTGTCCCTTTACCTCGGCAAGGAAGAGCATGCAGTCGATGGGCGACTTCTTCTCCACGGGGAAGCTAAGTATGCTACGCATCACATCGGTCATGGAGGTGGGCAGAGGGGACCTATCTTCCGCCTGGGGCTTTTCCCGGGCAGGGACGGACAAAGGGAGTGCCTTTCTCCACTCTTCATATTCCTCCTTCAGCGAATCCAGCATCTCCCCCGTAAGTTCCACGGGCAGGTCCACTGCCGTGTGTTTCTCCCCCAGTTCCTGTACCTCGCTCCCTTCGGGCACGAACTTCGGCAGACTGGTCTTTGGGAAACCCACGAACGTCACGGGCTGGTCGATGCCCTTGAACTGGCGGCGCGTCACCTTGAACTCGTGGACGAAGTGGCACAGCAGCCACGCACTCCACTCGTATGCACGAAGGAACGAACCCTCGTGGAAGAGGTGGACACGCCCATAGTGGAAAGGCTCGCTTCGCTCGCCTTCAAGGGTTACTATTTCCTTTATATTCGACATAATATTCCACTGATGCTAACATTACTATCATTTCGTCGTTTCCCTCAGGGAGCCTCCATGTCGACGATGGGACGCGGCTCTGCGTAGCCGCTGGGAAGTCCCATCGCTGGCATGGAGGCGTGCGTCATGGGAGAAGGATGCACGTCAGTTGCTGAGACGCACCGGGCGCACAGAATGGCCGTAGTAGCGGCGGTAGCCGCTGTCCGTATTGATCCTGCTCGAATAGAAGTCCAGGTAACGGGCGTTGTACGGGCTGCTCGTGTAGAGCGTGCGCGACCAGTAGTAGCCGTACGAACCTCCGTCATGGAGCGAACTACCATAGCGGTACCCTGCGGCTGGCAGGAAAATGCTGTTCCCGTTCGATATGCTCGTTATCTTGCGCCCATATACGCCGTTCTGGGTCGTCCACTCCGTGGTGGTGTAGCTGCTGTTGATGAGTTCGTACAGTTGGTCGTAACTTGGCATACGCCAGTTCGGGTCCCAGTTCACGTACGCGGCATCGTCCTCTAAGTCCAGCTCAGTCAGGTCGTCCGTGTAGCCGTTGTACCCGTAACTGCTGTTGTTGCAGTACTTCGTCATGGTGTTGTAGGATCCGTTGCACCAGTTGTAGGTATCCCAACTGAACGTGGTCTTGCCATCGTTGTACCCCGTGGTCTCGCCCCAGGCGAAGTAGTCACCGTAGTCCTCGGGGTTCTCGGCACCGATGTTGCAGGTCGCCCACAGCGTGCCGCTGGGCAGGCCGAGGTCAACGTAGAAATGTCCATCTTGTGCACCCATATTACTTTTATCCTCTACAATCATGACCATACAAGTTACTACAACTCCACTGCCGTCAGCAGCCTCGCAAGTAATAACGGATGTTCCATAATCATAGGCATCCACGCGACCGTTTCTCACGGGAGCAATATCTGAATTACTACTACTCCACACCACACTCTTGTTGGCTGCGTTTTCGGGCAATACGGTGGCGGTAAGGCGCACGAATTCGTCCAATTCCAATACTATAGCCGTCTGACTGAGTACGATGCTGGTCACCATCTGCGTGACAGTAACGGTGCACTGGGCTGTCTTATAGCCACCATCGGTGGTGGTAGCAGTAATAGTAGCGGTACCACCAGCCACGGCGGTCACCAGTCCGTTCTGGTCAACGGTGACCACGCTCTCGTCGCTGCTCGTCCACGTTACGCTTGGATTAAAAGCATCGGACGGTGTAACCGTAACCGAGAGTTGCGCCGTAGTGCCCGAGTTCATGGCCAGTGAGGTTTCGCTCATTGCGAGAGTTGTAACCAACGAAGTGGACTTGGTGTAGTAGGTAAGCGCACCCGTAACATAATCGACCGCCAGAAGATAGCTGGTATTCGCTTCCACGATGGGGATGACTTGGACGGCTCGCTCCGATGAGTTCAGTATCAGCAGGCGATTCTGGCCAGTGTAGAACTTGTAAGTCGCTCCGCCTGGGTAGTCCGTCGTCCCGTCGTCACCAAGGGTGAAATGTGTGCCGTCGGAGGCGTACCATGTGCCCACGACGTAAGAGTTGTCCACGGCGAAGGGGGAGGAGGAGGCACTGATGTACTCCATCTGTGTCCTACCCACCGCCACATTGGCTACGGCTGTCACATCGGCGACGGTCACTTGTCCGTCACCATTCATGTCGCCCTTCACAATAGTTTGGGCACTAATTGCTGCTGCCATGCAGAGCAGCATTAGAGAGAGAATCGTTTTTTTCATTTTTATTTACTATTAATAATCAGTTTCTTTTTTATACATGTTAACCATTTATAGATTTTGTAGACAGAAGACTCTTTTCCTCTTTCTACGGACTCTGTCGATGACAGAATCGGCTTTATTTCTTCTTTAAACTCCCTTTGAACTTCTTGATACTTCTGCATTTGCGAATAATGAAAACCTATGCAGATAACATAAAAGATAATGCAGGATAGAATGAATAGAACTGTTATTAGCAGACCAGAAAAGCTGAATTCTATATTAGGATTATTCATCCAGGAAAATATTGCAGCTATATATTTCATGAAAGTCATCAATAGTATTCCCACACTACACCATAAGAGTATTGTACAAAGCAAACCATACAACCCTTGGACTATGTCTTCATCCTTCTTATTATATGGATTGTATTCACTATAGAATACTTTATCACTTTCTTCTGGGAATTTTTTTCCATAATATTTCCTGCGTATGGAATCTATCATAAACTGCTCCTTCCTTTGCGCCACACCTTGATAGCAGCAAACAATATAGCATATCAAGAGTACTACAAGCGAAGCCATTGCTATGAGGAGCATGACCTCTAACGTGTATTGATTGCAAGCATACATGAAGCCAAAATCGCTTGAGAACAGCAAGTTTGTCCTTATATAAACATATCCAAATGCGCCTAAAGTACTTAATATTGCTGCCAATAGAACAACAATACTGCTAAAATATGCATTGTTATTCTCGGCATACTGCTGATGAAGTTGAAGTTCAAGTTGCTCTTGAACACTCTTTTTATAATCTAATGACTCATCATGCTTCTTTCCAATAAAACACATGTCAACTTCCTCCTGTCCTCCCAGTCCCGCGGAGAACGTTAAATATTACGCATGAAGCGTGGAACTGTATGTCCGCATCTTCAAGCTGAAGGCCCTAGGAAAGCCCGATAGAGAAAAGATGAATAAATAATGCAGTTCCACGCCATACGCGTGAAGCCGCTATGTCTGTCTTTTTCTCTATCAGAGGCTACAATGGGAGTTGGCCTCCGGGGAGTCTTTGCAATTGTGAAAATTTCCTAGGTTTTCAGCTTGCAAGAAAGAGCATAACGCTTCTTTTTTCCAATAAGTTACACAGTCGAAACTATGTTTGAGACGCTTCTCATGCAGCAAAAATAGAAAAAACGTTGCAATTACACAAATCTTTAAGCACATAATTTATAATTCCCGTCAAAGTAACACAAGTAACTATGGCACAATGCAGCAAGGCTACAAAAAATGAGTACAGAACCGCTGATTCTATGTGCAACTTTGACTGGGAGCGTGATATTGTTCTGCTGAAATGTTCAGCCCACAATAAGAAAGCGCCCTATAGGTCACGAGGACTTATAGGGCGCATTGGAGGAATGTTTCCACAAAAAAGGAGGGCGCGGCTAATACAAAACTATGGCGCAACCGGCAGGAATCTGAGCCTTGAGGGTGCCCTTCTTGTCGAGGGATATTTGTTGCGAAGAGGGAGTCTTTCCGTCCACTCCATCAGTGAGCATGGTAACTTGCTGAGAGGCAAGCATCGGCAACAGAACATCGACCTGAAGGGGGGTCTGCTGTCCATTCATGGCTATAGCATACCACTTATTGCCACACCTGCGAGCCATCACGATGTAGCGGCCAGGATAACCCTCAATGAAAACGGTCTCGTCCCACAGGGTCGGCACCTGACGCATGAAGTCTATCTCGAACCTGGGAGTTACCTTCTCATCGAGACACATGGGCGTGAGCGCAAAGTTCTGGACAGAACTCTGGAAGGCAATGGCTGTGGCCAATTCAAAAACGTCACCAGTCTTGCGTTGCGTGCCGCCACGATTCTCTTTGTTCAACCTCTTTTGGAGGAATGTACCGCCAAATTCCATGCTGCCCACAGCATTGCGGCAGAAAGGATGAAGTGTGGCATTGAAGGGGAACTGGTCGCAGAAGTGCTGAGAGAATACCAGATTCTCGCTGGCAAGCACCGCCTCGCTGCTGACATAGTTGGGGTACATCCGCTCCCACCCTCTGGGCAATGTGCAGCCGTGGAATATGACTTGCAGCCCGTAGTCGTTGGCATCGGATAGTATCTGCTCGTAGAGCTTCAGCGTTTCCTGCTTGTCTCCGGCAAAGAAATCGACTTTGATGCCCTTGACTCCATGTTCCATAAGCCACTTCATTTCCTTTTTCCTGACGATGGGGCTATACATGCAGTTTTTGGCACACTGGGGCGCATCGTTCCAACCTCCGTTTGAGTTGTACCACACAAAGGGATGTACGCCTTTGGAGAGTGCGTAGGCAAAGAGTTGCTCCATCCTGTCCCTGCCGATGTTTGTTTCCCAACCACCATCAATGAGACAGTATTCCCATTTCAGACTGGCAGCAAGGTCGATGAATTTTACCTGGTCGTCGTAGTTGATGCTGGGGTCTTGCCAGACAATCCACGACCATGTGCTACGACCGCCAATGGGCGCAGGCTGATGGGTAGAAGGCTTGAATTTGTCGCCCAATTCATAGAGTGGTTCCACTACATCCCAGGCAACGGTGGTTTCCACAATGGGTTTGAGGCTTTCGCCCAAAGTTATGGTGCGCCATGGAGTCGTGCCGGGCAAACCGAACTGGGCACTCGTGCTGCCAAAACCGTTGTTCTCGCCCTTCATAGGGAATGTGATGAGGTAAAGGCCATCGACTCCCTCACTCAAGTGGGAACCGCAATATTGGCCGTCAACTCCCGTCTCACTAATCAGCAGCCATCCTTCGGGAGTTCCCCCATCGGCGTGGACGTGGAACAAGCACGGAAACGTGTAGCCCTGACCGTAACACGACTTCGTATTGAGTGGCTCGTCGGGAATATATTCCTCCTCGTATGAAGGCTTTGTCCGCTTCCAACCAATCATTGGAGTGCTTTGGGGAGAAAGAAAAGTGGTCGTGTGCGAAGGCAACTGAAATCCGCTGGCCTCCCCGTTGACAACAACGGCTGCCGTTTCGCCCTGCATCGGGAGGTGGTAGCGATAGGCAACATTGTTGTTGCCCACCATAAACTCAACCTTGATGCATCCGCGTCTTGAGTTCTGCAGTTCAAACCAACATTGCTGATACTCCGCTTTGACGTGACTTCTTTTCGACTGCAGCAGCGTGTAGTCTTTGACTACTCTCTCTCCGCCCTGCCCCTTCAATATAAGATGTTTGCTAAAGTCCCCGACATTGGTGTACAGGCCCAATGGGGAATATTCCAGGAGACGGATGTCAACGGTGTCTTCCTTCACGGTTTTTCTGCACCCTGCGGCATAAGTCAGTTTCCCGTCGTCCAACCTCACATCGACATAAGTCATACGGTCTGGACTAAGAACGCGAAAATCCTCTGCATATAGGACAAGAAATGAGCATTGCAGAATGAAGGCGGCTAAAGCGACACGTTTCATATATCTACTAATAAAAATTGAAAAATGAAAATTGTGAATTGTGAATTTTGCTGTTTTTATGTCAGCTTAAAATTGCCAGCCACGGAACTGTTTTCCGCTGCCCTTCAGTTCTGCGCCGAAGTAGAAGCCTACGTTCGTCGGCTGGTTGTATGCCACATTCTGGGCAGCCACACTAAGGCGGTAAACAGGGTCTTGCAGGAACGTGTGGAAGCGATATTCCGTGGGCATCGGGGAAACATAGATGCGCAGGTGCTCGCTGTTTCGGGAGCGAGTGACTATCTCCTCACGCCAGTCTCCAACGATGTCTGCCGCCAGGCAGGGGTTGCTCTTGGTGCCGTTGTTGAATTGGCAGTCGAACATCTGTGTCAACGGACGGCAAGCGTGTTCCTTCGGGATGTATTTCGACACGGTTTCGTGGTCGAGCATTTCGCGCAGTAAGTCACCGTCCCACCATACGGCAAAGTTGATGGGGATGCGAGCCATACTGTCCACGACCTCACCCTTCACGTTTCTCAATCCGCCGCTCCTGCTGCTCCACATCTCCAATCCTGGATTATTGGGGTCAACATCTGCAGCCATACAACGTCCCACGTCGGAATTGTCCTTAATCTGGAAGAGTACCTCACCCGTTGCGGCATCGCGGAAGTCACTGCCGTCACGCTTGTTCTCATGGCAATCCCATACTTGAATGCGGTCGTCAAGGGGAAAGAAACAGGTTACATGCAGGGCATCGCCGTGGCCAAACCCAGTGCTGTAAAGCCCGGTTCCGTTGTCGTCCACAGCCATAGAGCCGTATGTGATTTCATCTTTGCCGTCACCATCTACATCAGCAACTCTCAGATTGTGGTTGCCCTGCCCAGCATACTTGGGTTCTTCATTATCGGAGTCAAAGACCCAACGAAGTTTCAGTTTCTTATCTACAAAGTCCCATGCGGCCAGCACGGTTCTGGTGTAATATCCGCGACACATCACTGCCGAAGCGTGCACTCCATCGAGATAAGCCACGCAAGCCAGAAAACGATCACTTCTGTTGGCATAGTTGTCGCCCCAACTCATCAGTTCACCTCTCTCTGGCACATAGTCAACGGTGTGCAATGCGCGACCCGTTGCTCCCTCGAAGGCGGTCAGATATTCAGGACCTTTGTAGAGGAATCCTCCACGCTTTGCCTTGCGGTCCGTATGATTGGGCCAGCCTGGTCCCCTAAACTGTTCATCGGGGTTTCCATTGGCCTGATACGGTTTGCCATCTGGCTGACGTACATGACAGGCATCCGCATCACCGATTACCTTCCCCTGTCCGTCTATCGTGCCATCGCCAGTCTTGCAAATTACCTCTGCGCATCCGTCGCCGTCGAAGTCATAGACCATAAACTGTGTGTAATGGGCACCACTTCGAATATTGCGGCCCAGGTCGATGCGCCAAAGCAGTTTGCCGTTCGATATTTTGTAGGCATCGAGGAAGGTGTTGTTCGTGATGCCCGACTGGGAATTGTCTTTCGAGTTCGAAGGATCCCATTTTAAGACAATTTCCATTTCTCCGTCCCCATCCAAGTCGGCCACAGAGGCATCATTGGCAATGTACTCAACTTCTTTACCGTCCGCATCCTTATAGCCCACAGGTTTCTGTAGGGCAATGTCGATGTACCCAATAGGGGCATTGGCAGGTAATACCCACACGTTCTTTTCCTTAGACTTCTGATTGCATACCCTGACCTCATACTTTGCCTGCTTAGGCGAAGGGTTGTAATCCATAAAATAGGTACCCTGTCGGCTGCCCGCATGACCTATTTTCTTGTTATTTCTATAGATGTCAAATTCCGTAGTAATGGCATCGCTGCTCAAATATCGCCAGGAAACCATCACGCTGTCGCGGTGTGTGCGGAAAGCCACCACGCCACGATTAAGTCGCTCCATTTGCAGTCTGCTCATGTCGTACCTGGTTTGTCCACTCAACATGCTACTTGCAAAACACACGAAGAGAACAGAAATTAGTCGATGCGAATAAAATTGAAAATTTGTTTGATACATTTTCGTTCGTTCATAATGTTAATTTATTGCAAAGATACGAATAAAATTGAAAATTGAAAATTGAAAATTGAAAATTTGTTTGTATCTTTGCGGTAAACCCTATAAAAATGAGACATTCATTCCTTATTACCTGCACAGTTTTCGCGCTTTTCGGAACATCATACTTTACTGATTGCAAAGCAGAGAAACTTAATCTAAAAGACCTGACTTCAGGCAAATACGCAGCAAAGAGAATTTATGGCGTGCATCCGCTGAACGATGGCGAAAGGTATTCCCAACTCAGCACCGATGCCAAACAAATCGTGGCTTACTCTTTCCGCACAGGCGAAAAGTCCAGTGTGCTTATGGACGTTGAACAGACTAAAGGTAAAGTCAAGATTGACCGCATTGAGGGCTACATTATGAGTCCTGATGAGAAGAACATATTGATTCAGACCCAAACACAAGCAATATACCGACGCTCAAAAACGGCAGTCTATTACATATACAATATCATCAACCGTACACTTATGCCCCTTTCCGATGGCGGTCCGCAAGAATGTCCGGTATGGAGTCCAGATGGTTATATGGTTGCTTTTGTAAGAGACAATAACATATTCTTAGTCAAACTTCTATACAACAACAGCGAAAGCCAAATTACGAAAGACGGAGCACATAACAAAGTCATCAACGGCAAGCCCGATTGGGTCAATGAAGAAGAGTTCGTAACGAACCGAAGCCTCACGTTCACTTCCGACAACAGTATGCTCTGTTGGATACGCTACGACGAAACCAATGTACCCACATTTTCATTCCCCTGGTACAAAGGAATGAATCCGGAGAAAACCGAGTATCTCACCTACCCTGGTTCCTATGCGTACAAATACCCTATGGCAGGAGAGGAAAACAGCAAGGTCAGCGTACATAGTTTTGACATCAAAAGCCACCAGACACGCACCCTGCAAGTTCCGCTGGAAGAAGGAGGATACATACCACGAATCTTTGCTACAAGCGATGCAGCAAAGCTGGCCATCATTACTCTCAACCGCCACCAAGACCGCATGGACATTTATATGGCCAATCCCCGTTCCACGGAAGCCCGTCTATCCGTTCGCGACGAGGTGCAAAACTACATTGGGGAAAACGCCTACAATCAAATAATATTCTACACAGGCGGATTTGCCCTTACCAGCGAGCGCAATGGTTGGAACCACATCTATCAATACGACCTCAACGGAACACAAAAGCGTCAGGTGACGCAGGGCGAAGGCAATGCAGTTACAGACTTCTACGGCTACGATGAACGTACACAAACCTTTTATTACGCAATGACCGAGGGGCCGCTGCGTCGCGCCATCTATAAGACTGACGGCAAAGGAAAGACCACCAAACTTTCTACGCAGCAAGGTAGCAACAGTGCTGTCTTTAGTGCCACCATGAAATACTACCTGAATGTGTATAGCAATCTGCAAACGCCTCCTGTCACTTCCCTTTGTGACAATTCTGGACACACGCTGAAAACACTCATAGACAACCACGAATTGCAAGAACGCTTAGCGAGCAAGGAACTTGGCACCAAAGAATTCTTCACATTCCGCACCTCTAATGGTACTGAACTCAATGGCTTCATGGTGAAACCGCGCGACTTCACACCCTCCAAAGCCTATCCTGTCATTCTTTTCCAATATAGCGGACCTGGCAGTCAGCAAGTGTTGGATAGTTGGCAGACAGGAAACATGGGTGGCTGCCTCTATGAGCAATACTTGGCTCAAGAGGGGTTTATCAGCGTTTGCGTAGATGGTCGGGGTACTGGTGGCCGTGGTGCTGCCTTCGAGAAGCAGACATATCTGCGCTTGGGGCAACTGGAAGCACAAGACCAGGTGGAAACCGCTCTGTACCTCTCCTCGCTGCCTTATGTGGATAAATCCAGAATTGGCATCTGGGGTTGGTCCTATGGCGGTTACTGCACACTGATGTCTATGTCCGAGGGACGTCCCGTATTCGCTGCCGGCGTTGCGGTTGCACCGGTCACATCCTACCGCTATTATGACAGTGTATATACCGAGCGCTTCATGCGCACTCCAAAAGAAAATCCGGAAGGCTATGAGGATAATGCCATATCTCGCGCCGGGCAACTATCTGGAAATCTTCTTATCTGTCACGGATTGGCCGACGACAATGTACACTTTCGCAATACCGCCGAATATGCAGAGGCACTGGTGCAGGCCGACAAGGATTTCAAGATGCTGACATACACCAACCGCAACCACAGCATCTTCGGAGGTAACACGCGCTACCACCTCTTCCGGCAAATAACACAGTGGTTTAAGCAGAATATGTAATTTATTTTTTATCCTCCTGCTTCAACACGGCTGCCGCTTGAGCATCCAGATAAATCAATGTGGGGTCGTAACCTTCCGGCATATACAGGAACACAAAGCCGCCTGGTTGCACCCAACGATATCCGCCCTGCATTTCCTCGCCTTCGCCATAGTGTACGACAAGTGAATCCACAAGGGCGTTCTGGTCAATGTGCTTCGGGGTTACAGTCACTCTGTATACGAGACGCGACTTGCGGGTGAAGTCAGCCTTGAAATAAACATTGTGGCCATATATGGTACCATTATAAATAAAATAACGCTCACCGCCAACTTTCTTCTGTAACGGGAAACGTTGACGCATTTGCTTGGTAAAGTCATCAATGTTGATGCCCATCTCATATCCCATAAAATCGAGATGCTGTGCGCTTATGCAAGCCACGACAAGCAAGAAACTAAAGAATATCGTAACCCTTTTCATACTATACATTATTACGGGACTCTTCGCTATGAAACACAAACAAGGCTGCACGTGTAACGAAGAAACATGAAGTATTTATTCAATTGGGATTTTCTTCATATTTCTGCATCCAGAACTCCGCTAACTTCTCGCTTTTGGGCACACCTTCACCATATTCGTAGCAAAGTGAAAGCGCATACTGAGCATTCGAGTTGCCCTGTTCCGCTGATTTCGCAAACCATTCAGCCGCTTGCTTGAAATCCTTCTTCACGCCCTCACCGTAGTAGTAGCAGGAACCGAGATTGAACTGTGCGTCAGCATACCCTTCTTCGGCGGCTTTTTTATACCAGTCAAATGCTTTCGTTACATCCTTCTCCACGCCGCGTCCATTGGCATAGCATACTCCAATTTCGTTCTGACATTCCACCACGCCGCTCTCTGCGGCTTTCTCCATCCAATAAGTCATCTTTTTCTCATCCTTCTCCACACCATCCCCTTCGCGATATACATCCACCAGATGTAATTGTGCATCTACCACACCAGCCTCGCCAACCTTTTCGTACCATTGGAGCGAGAGTTTTTGATTCTTCTCCACACCTGTGCCTTCTCCATAACACTCCGCCAATCTCATTTGAGCATCGAGATTTCCCTGCTGTGCAGCCTTTTCGTACCACATAAAAGCACGTGCGGCATCACGCTCCGTTCCTTTGCCGTAGAAGTAGCAATCCGCCACCGTTCGCTGGGCTTCCACATCGCCCTGCCCTGCCGCTCTAAGTGCATTCTTAAACGACGAGGCGTTCACCTCCGTTGCACCCTTTCCTGCCGAGGACATAGCAGAACCAATGTTAATACGCAAATTACTCTTATGCCCCTGCTGAGCATTGACGCTAAATGCCAGAAAAAGAAAGAATAAGGATACAAAATACTTCATAGGCGTAAGATTAAATTCCCATAAAGTGACTCCGCTGGGATTCTAACCCAGGACCTTCAGAACCGGAATCTGACGCTCTATACAGCTAAGCTACGGAGCCATTTCAAGGGCAAAGTTAATAAATAATTTACAATTCACAATGCATAATACATAATTTTTTGTAACTTTGCACACTATACGGAAACACGACATCAACTTTGTAGTTATAAGTAAAAGATTAAGAAACATGAACAATTTAGTACGCCCTCAAGGATACACAGCCTTGCTTGACTTGAAACAAACAGAACTGGCCATTAAGAAGATAAAGGACTTTTTCCTCGATAGCTTATCCACAGAACTTAGGCTACGCCGCGTCACTGCCCCTTTGTTCGTACTCCGTGGGTTAGGACTCAACGACGACCTAAACGGTGTAGAGCGTCCCGTATCCTTCCCCATCAAATGTATGGGAGAAAGTATGGCAGAAGTCGTCCACTCACTTGCTAAATGGAAGCGTGTGACCCTGGCGGAATACGATGTGCAGCCAGGCTTTGGCATAGTCACTGATATGAACGCGATTCGTGCCGACGAGGTTCTCGACAATATTCATTCACTCTATGTCGATCAATGGGACTGGGAACGTGTCATGACCAGTGGTGAGCGCAACCTGGCTTTCCTGCGTAAGATTGTCAACAAGATTTATTCCGCTATCCTGCGTACTGAGTTCTACATCTGTGAGACCTATCCTCAACTGCGTCCCTATCTGCCCGAAGATGTGTTTTTCATCCATAGCGAGGAACTGCGCAAGATGTACCCTAACCTTACTCCCAGGGAGCGTGAGGACGAAATTTGCAAGGAGCATGGTGCTGTCTTTATCATCGGCATTGGTGGCAAATTGGGTGACGGAAAGGAACATGACCTGCGCGCACCTGACTACGATGATTGGTCCACTCCCAATGAAGACGGTTATGAAGGACTCAATGGCGACCTGCTGATATGGTATCCTGTATTGAACCGTGCCATAGAGTTATCTTCAATGGGTATTAGGGTCAATGCCGAGGCTTTGACACGCCAACTTAAACTGCAAGGTAAGGAAGAGCGCCAAGAACTGTATTTCCACCACCGCCTTCTCAAGGGTGAACTCCCATTGTCTGTGGGTGGCGGCATAGGTCAAAGTCGTCTGTGCATGGTCTTGCTCCACAAAGCACACATTGGAGAGACGCAATCTTCCATTTGGCCCGACGATATGCGTCAGGCATGTCATCTGGCAGGTATGACCCTGATATAAAAAAGTCATAAAGGTTTCAAGTGAAACTGACAAAACGGATATTACAATGGCTGGTCGGCATTGTTGTTGGATTATATCTTGCAACATTGCTGCTGGTAAATATTCCGTTTGTGCAACGCTGGCTTGCCAATGGTGTGGAAGGCATCTTAGAGGATGTCCTGGACACTCGGGTGGAGATAGGAAAGGTGTCACTCGGACTCAGTGGAACGGTCATTGTTGATGACCTTGATGTTTGGGATTTGCAGGATGAGAAGATGCTGCATGTTGCGCGATTGGGCGCGCGCGTGAATGTACGCGATTTCCTGAAAAAACGTATTCGCATTGGAAACGCCCGCATATTTGGGCTCCATGCCAATCTTTACCAACCATGCGAAGAATGCGACCCCAACTTCAAGTTTCTCCTCGATGCTTTTGCCTCGAAAGATACCACCCGACACACACCGCTCGACCTGAAAATCAGTCAGGTGTTGGTTCGCCGAGGAAGGATAAAGTGGGAACAACGCTGGAAGAACAACCCACTGGAACTAAGCGACCTCAACATGACCGCTCAGTTGAATTGTCTGACCGACGACTCCCTAAACCTGCGTGTCAAGCGATTCGATGCAAAGGAGAAGGGAGGGCTCTGCGTGAATGCCCTTACCTTCCACCTTACAGGCAATAAGAAACAGGCTACCCTATCTGACCTGAAACTTCAGATGCCCAACTCGATGTTGGATGTCCCCTCGCTTAACACGCATTTCATTAAGGAAAACGGCAAACTTAAATTAGGCCAATATGCAGGACAGATTAAGGGATATCTTTCCCCTTCCGACTTTGTTTCGCTACTGCCCCAATTGGCGGAAGTTCGCAATACTGCTGACCTCGATATTGAATTTGACGGAAAAGACGACAGCATCAACATTCGCCACCTCAGGATTGTTGACCACAATGGTGATGCACGTCTCCAAGCCAACGGCCATGCCGAAGGATTGAAACAAGGTAAAGACAATATCCGCGCCACACTTAACCTCCAGGACCTTTATGTCAGGTCTAATGCTCTCCGTCCTTATGTCAGCACCGACCTTCTCAATCGTTTGGACAACTTATCGGCTCAAGGTCAATTGTCTTATAATCAAGGGCTCATCAGCAGCGATATCAATGCGCAGACATCCGTAGGTTCAGCCACAGTTCAGGGTTCTGGTCGTCTCGACGGAACGCTCAAGGCGAAAGTGTACAGTGATGGGTTAGAATTAGGGAAAATCCTACAGCAACCCGACATAGGAACCGTGTCCTTTGACGTGGAGGCCAATGGTACCCTCACAAACAACCCTAACCTTACGCTTACGGGGCGCATACCCGAACTTGTGTACAAGGGCTATCGCTATCGCAACATCAATGTGCATCAACTTTCCATTCACGACTCCCGGATTACAGCCGATATATCGTCCGCTGACCCCAACGCCATGCTGAGTGCGGAAGGCGATGTGAACCTGAACGCCCACACATATAAGGTACAAGCCGACATCGCTCGCCTCATGCCCAACACGCTTAACCTAACCGACAAATATGCAGGTCAGGAATTCTCAGGCAAACTATTCGCCGACCTCAAGGGAGCGCAATGGACAAAGATAGAAGGCATAGCCCAACTCAACGAGTTTACACTGACAGACTCCACGGGTTCCTATCGTCCTGGCGACATACACTTTACCTCACGCCCCAAGGGCCAGGGAGGAAATATGATGCTTATCAGTCCTTTCCTTGAGGCACAGGTGGAAGGGAACATCAACCCCAAACTGCTGGTTGACCAGATAAAGCACATGGTAAGTAAGTACCTGCCCACCGAGCAGTCCAAGTCCATTTCCCCTTATAGCCGTTGGGAAAATTCAGCCGTTGCAGAATCAGGCAATACGAATCCTCATTCTGTCGTCAACAATCCCAACCGGACTTCAGGCGATTCTTTCTCCTTCATACTCCGAGCCTATAACGCCCAACCTCTGCAGAAGTTGTTGGGCATTCCCCTTACCCTCAATGGAACAACGGCTGCATACGGTGAGATTGACAGCGAGCAAAACGCACTATGGGTGAATCTCTCCGCCCCCAGCGTTACCTATGGCCACGAGCAACTCCATAACATCGACCTCCATCTTGAGAGTAATTTTGAGTCAATGGTGGCCAACTTGGGTATGCAACGCTTCATGAAGGGGAAATGGATAAACATAGGACTTGACACCCAGGGATTTGACGGGAAACTGACAACCCGCGTATTCTTCAACAACGACAATGCGCAGGCCTACGAAGAACTATCCCGTCGATATAGCGGTGAAATCAATGTCGTTTCCCAATTGTGGCGCGATGTCGAAGGCCGTCAGGGCTTTTATGGTGAAATCAAACCATCAGACTTTATTATCAGCGATACGATATGGAGTGTCCATCACGGTTCCCTCTCCTACTACGATGGTGTACTACGGGTCGATAGTTTCCAAGTGAGTCAGGGGCAGGACCGCTTCGTGAAAATAGACGGACGAGCCTCCAAACTTGAGAGCGACACACTTCATGCCACGCTTCAGCGCATCAATCTCGAATACATCTTCTCGCTTATTAACTTCCATGCAGTAGAACTAACGGGGGAGGCCACCGGCGATGCTTACGCCCATTCCCTCCTATCTTCTCCCAAGGCCGATGCGTACATCCACATTCCCCAGTTTGCCCTCAACTACGGAACACTGGGCGACCTGAACATCCATATCAACTGGGGCAATCGTCCGTATTCCATTTTCCTCGATGGCATCATCCACGACAACAACGTCACACCTCCCTCTTCATTCTTCACCCAGAACCCGTTACCTGATGGTTCATCTCCCGTGACATTGGTGAACGGCTACATTACTCCAAAGAAAGACATCGAATACCACGGCATTGACCTTAACGTCAAGGCACAATATGCCAATATGGAGTTCCTCAACAAATGGACTTCTGCAATCTTCGACGACCTGCAAGGACGCGCTACGGGATGGGTACACATATTCGGTCCCTTCAAGCAAATCAACATAGAAGGCGACGCCATCGTCAACGAAGGTTCACTCGGCATACCCTACATCGGCGTGCGTTACCACCTTGAGAACGATAGTGTGCTTCTGCGTCCCGACAATATATATTTTACGGATGCCACTATCTATGACCCACAGGGCAACCCAGGTATTGAGGGTCACCAAGCCAAGGTAAATGGTCATCTCCACCACAATAACTTCAAGAATCTCTCCTTCGACATCCTCATTCGTGGCGAGAATATACTCGGTTACAACTTCACTGACTTTGGCGACCAGAATTTCTACGGTACGGTACTTGCCAGCGGTGATGTCACTCTCAAGGGACATCCTGGTCAGGTGCGTATAGGTATCAAGGCTCACCCCGAGCGCGGTACCTCCTTCACCTACAACGCAACCTCACCGGACAAACTCACCGACACTCCCTTCATAACCTACATTGACAGGAGTCTTCAGCAGTATGATGTCCAAGCACCCGCTACACAGAACACAGCAACAGGATCAGAGCAGGAAACCACCCCATCCTCAGACCTTTACATTGACTTTGACCTTGACATTGACGAACAATCGACAATGAACCTGCTCATGGATGCTCGTTCCGGCGACAAGATATCCCTACGTGGAGCAGGCCACATGCTTGCCCACTACTACGACAAAGGTTCGTTCGACCTCTTCGGCACATACCGCGTCAATCGGGGCACCTACAACCTATCCCTGCAGGAAGTCATACACAAGAACTTTGAATTCTCACCAGACGGTACCATCACCTTCAACGGGGAGCCCTACGATGCCGACCTCAATCTTCAGGCCATCCACACCGTAAGTGGTGTATCGCTCAACGATATAAACCCCAAGGCCAACTTCTCCAACACGACTACGCGTGTCAATTGTCTTATGAACATCGGAGGCAAAGCCCGTTCGCCACGCATTACGTTCGACTTCGACATTCCCAATGCCAATGAGGAGGAAAAACAGATGGTGCGCTCCCTAATCTCCACCGAGGAGGAGCGTAACATGCAGGTTATCTATCTGTTGGGCATTGGTCGTTTCTATGCTTACGACTATGCCAACGACAGCCAAACACAAGGCACAATGGCCATGAACTCACTGCTCTCCTCCACCCTCTCCAGCACCATCAACCAAGCCCTTTCCAACATGATTGGTTCTCCCAACTGGAACTTTGGTGCCAACCTGCGTACGGGCGAAGAAGGTTGGAGCAACATGGATGTGGAAGGTATGTTGCAGGGCAACCTGCTCAACAATCGCCTGCTCATCAACGGCAACTTTGGTTATCGCGACAATCCCGTACAAACGAGCAACTTCATTGGGGACTTCGATGTCAAGTACCTGCTCACTCGCACGGGTACCGTAGCCCTCAAGGCCTATTCGGAAACCAACGACCGCTATTTCACGAAATCTTCCCTTACCACTCAGGGCATTGGCATACTCCTCAAGAAGGACTTCACCTCCTGGCGCAACCTTGTGGTAAAGCGGAAGAAGAAATAGCGAGGCTCATAAGCAGGATTACTATGGTTATGGCCGGAAGCATAGTAATGCATAAGGCCACACAATACTATGCTTCGAACCGCTGCATTACTAATGTTCGGGAGGGGGGAAACTTATGCGGCACTTCGGGGCAAAGAACCCCTGGAGGCTCGTAAAGCAAGAAATAATTTGCAAAATCACCGGCTTTGTACTAACTTTGCACATGAATAAATCCCAAAAGTCCATGAAACGCACCTTGCTACCTTACTTTCCCATAGGATTATTGCCCTTTGCCGCGATGCCTGCAATGGCGCAGCAACAACCTAATATACTGTATATTATGTGCGACGACATGGGGTATGGCGACCTGTCGTGCTACGGGCAGCAACACTTCCGCACCCCAAACATTGACCGCATGGCAACACAAGGTATGCGCATGACTTCTGCCTATGCGGGAAGTCCGGTATCAGCACCCTCAAGAGCCTGCTTTATGACGGGTCAGCACTCAGGTCACACACATGTGAGGGGAAACAAGGAATATTGGAGCGGACGCGTTCAGTATGGTCAGAATGCGGACTACGCCGTTGTAGGTCAAGAGCCGTATGATACCGCACAAACCATACTGCCAGAGATATTCAAGGCTGCGGGTTACCGTACCGGAATGTTCGGTAAATGGGCAGGAGGATATGAAGGTAGCCACTCCACCCCCGACAAGCGTGGTGTGGACGAGTTCTATGGCTATATCTGCCAGTTCCAGGCTCATCTGTACTTCCCCAATTTCCTTAATCGATACAGTCGCTCGCGCGGAGACACTTGCGTAGTGCGTGAGGTACTGGAACAAAACATTCAGCACGCGATGTATGGGGAAGACTACAACAACCGCCAACAATACAGTGCCGACCTGATACACCAGAGGGCGCTCGAATGGTTGCGGCAGCAGGAAAAGGGGAAACCTTTCTTCGGAATCTTCACCTATACCCTGCCTCATGCGGAATTACGCCAGCCAGACGACTCCCTTTTGCAGTCCTTCCGAGGCAAATTACTTCCGGAGCGAGAGTACGTAGGCAATAATCCCTCGCGATACAACCCAACCCCAGAGGCACATGCACAGTTTGCAGCCATGATAACCCGACTGGATGCTCAGGTAGGGGAAATCATGCAGACGCTGGAAGAATTGGGGCTGGCAGACAACACCGTACTTATCTTCACAAGCGACAATGGTCCTCACGAGGAAGGTGGTGCCGATCCGGAATATTTCAACCACGATGGAAAGTTCCGTGGACTAAAGCGCAGCACACACGAAGGCGGCATCCGCATACCGTTCATCGTACGTTGGCCGGGACATATCCGCGCCGGAAGTGAGAGCGATTTCCCCTTTGCGTTCTATGACCTCATGCCCACCTTCTGCGACATGGCACATATTGACACCCCCGAAAAAACAGATGGACTGAGCATAGTGCCCACACTCACGGGGAAGGGACGACAGCATAAGCACGACCACCTATATTGGGAGTTTCACGAAACGGATATGCTGGGCGTGAGGTCAGGCAAATGGAAACTTGTGGTGAAACACGGGGAGCCCTCACTTTACGACCTTGATGCTGACCCACATGAGGACAATGACCTGGCAGCAAAGTACCCGAAAAAGGTGCGTAAGCTCATAAAGAATATTTACGAAGAACACACCGACAGCCCGCTATTCCCCATAACCCTGCCGCAAAAGGAATAAGCAACGAGGAAGAAAGGAACCCTAAAAGTTCCCATTCCCCCTACCCTCGCTTGGCAAAGAGGGTAAGGAGAGCAGAAACATAATCCTGGTCGGTACGGATGCTGACACTGTCGATGTTGCTTCGCGAGAACGTATCGCGAAGATATTCCGAACGCTCACGCCACCAACGATGCTGCGCCTCGCGCATTCTGTGGTCACTGGTGTCGATGAAACGCTCATAACCTGTTTCCGCATCACGAACCTTCATAAGTCCTACATCAGGCAAATCCTGAATACGCTGGTCATAAACCTGAATGGCCACGACATCGTGCTTACGGTTGGCAATGGTCAAAGGTTGCCTGAAATCGCGCTGGTCGATAAAATCGCTGATAAGGAAAGCAGTGCACCGCCGCTTCAATGCCTGTGTCAGGTACTGAGCAGCCATTCCTATGTCCGTACGCGCACTTTCGGCATGGAAGTCAAGCAGTTCGCGAATGATGTAAAGGATGTGTTTGCGTCCCTTCTTGGGAGGAATGAACTTCTCCACATGATCCGAGAAGAAGATGACCCCAATCTTATCGTTGTTCTGAATGGCAGAGAAAGCAAGGGTAGCAGCAATCTCTGTTTGCATGTCGCGCTTTAACTGCTTCTCCGTACCGAAATTCAAGGAACCCGAGACATCGACAAGCAGCATCACGGTGAGTTCGCGCTCCTCTTCAAACACCTTGACATAAGGTCTGTTGAATCGCGCCGTGACGTTCCATTCAATGTCACGGATGTCGTCGCCATACTGATATTCACGCACCTCGCTGAATGCCATACCACGCCCCTTAAAGGCACTATGATACTCACCAGCAAAGATGTTGCTGCTCAATCCGCGAGTCTTAATCTCAATCTGGCGGACTCGTTTTAGTATCTCACTTGTTTCCATTAAGGTACTTCTACCTTATTGATTATCTGGCTGATGATTTCCTCGCTGACTACATTGTTCGCTTCGGCTTCGTAGGTAAGTCCGATACGATGGCGCAGTACATCATGTGCTATAGCGCGCACGTCCTCGGGAATTACATAACCGCGACGCTTGATGAATGCAAATGCACGACTGGCAAGTGCAAGATTGATGCTGGCACGGGGCGATGCACCAAACTCGATGTAGTTCTTCAGTTCCTTCAATCCGTATTTCTCTGGATAACGAGTTGCGAAGACGATATCGGTAATATATTGTTCTATCTTCTCGTCAATATACACCTGACGAACCACTGCGCGTGCCTCCTTGATGTCGTCGGTCTTCAATACGGGATGAACAGCATTCTCTTCCCCCGTAATGTTCATGCGGATAATCTTCTTTTCTTCCTCCAGTTTCGGGTAATCAATGATGACTTTGAGCATGAAACGGTCAACCTGGGCTTCGGGAAGCGGATATGTACCCTCTTGTTCTATAGGGTTTTGAGTAGCCAGCACAAGGAAGGGTTCCGGTAACTTGTAGGTTTGTTTCCCTATTGTCACCTGGCGTTCCTGCATCGCTTCAAGCAGGGCAGACTGTACCTTTGCAGGGGCACGGTTGATTTCATCGGCAAGCACAAAGTTTGCAAAGACTGGACCTTGCTCTACAAGGAACTTTTCGTCCTTCTGTGAATAAATCATCGTACCGATGACGTCAGCAGGGAGAAGGTCGGGAGTAAACTGAATGCGGCTGAACTTGCCATCCACCAGTGATGCAAGTGTCTTGATTGCTTGTGTCTTGGCCAAACCAGGAACACCCTCGAGGAGTACATGTCCATCGCTCAGAAGTCCGATAAGCAAGGACTCCACCAAATGTTTCTGACCTACAATCACTTGCGCCATACCCGTCTGTAGGTTAGTGACGAAGGCGCTCTTTTGTTCTATTCGTTCGTTAAGTTCACGAATGTCAATTGCTTCTGCCATATATTTATAGGATTTTAGTTGTTATTTACTTTAGTTCATCGCGCTTTACCAGTTCGGGTATCTCCACCTTCTTGCCCACAAACATACGTTCCAGGTCGCTGTTGCGATAGTGGTTGTGTTTGATGATGTAACTAATCAGTCGCTTGTCGCCGTAATAGCGGTCTGCCAACTTCGAGAGGTCTTCGCCTTTCTCCAGTTCATGTATGGTCTTGGTGCCGACAATCCAGTATTCGCCATTCTCTATCTGTGCATATCTAACCCGAATAGAATCGAGGTTGTACTTGGGAGTCTGAGGCTCCTCCACTACAGGTTCTATGGCCGTCGTATCATTCTCACGTATTGTGTCCGCTGGAACCACGTTTTCCGTGGGTTGCACACGAGGTGTTTCCGATTCCTGGCTTGCAGGCTTGTATATGTAATTATAGTAATAATATGCACCGCAAGCAAGTGCCAAGAGCAATAAGAAGCACAGAATCCAGAGCCAGATGCGGCGTTTCCTGGGATTGGTTTCCTCCTTCGTATCTTCCCCAGCCACAGGTTCAGTTTCTTCTTCTGCAGTATTTTCCTCAACTGAGGGCAGTTCTTCTATAGGCATAACCTCCTCATCGACTGGTGCTTCCTCAATGGGGACTTCCTCTGCGGGCGCATCTTCAACAGAGATTGCGGCCACACTCGCCACTGGGGCAACAACTTCTTCCTGGGGAGCATTTTCCACTATGGGAGTTTCCTCTGGTGCTTCCTCGGCGGGAGTTTCCTCTGGTGCTTCCTCGGCGGGTGGGAGTTCCTCTTCCGTGGGTTCTACGACAGGGGCATCTATGCGCTCCATATCTTCAGTGGACACATTATCGTTGATAACTACAGTCTGGAAGTCCACAAAGGGACGGTTTACATGGTCTGCCATCGTCTTGTCAGGTGTGAAGGAAACCTTGCTATGCCCCTCTATGACAATGCGTTCACCAGTGTTTATGTTGACGCTTTCCCTGCTTCCCACCTCGGTTATCTTGAATGTGCCCAGTCCCTTAATCTTTACGGTTTCACCGGCAAGCAACTGTTCCTGTATCAACTCAAAGAATGCGCGCACAAAGGCTTCAGACTCGCGTTGTGAGAGTTTCTTACGTTTGGCAAGAGCCTTCGCAAGGTCAACAAGGGATATTTTACTGTTTTCCATGTGATTATCCGAGTTTGTCTTTAAGTACGGTGCTGCTCTTGAAACTCAATACCATCTTGGGAGGTATGAGCAAACGCTGGCGGGTTGCAGGACTGACAATAACCCGCTCGAGTTTTTTCTTTACTTCAAAACTGCCAAAGCCAGTAATGGAGATGGTCTTTTCCTCCTCCAACGCCTCACTCATTTCCGTATTCAGGGATGCTATCATTGCGGAGACATCGCGCGACGGCATATTGGTACGTTCGGCTAAAGCGGTTATAAATTCCTTATTGTTCATATTGTGTTACACTTGTTTACATACTATCGGCACCTATCTCGCCATATAGGTCGAAATCGTCGGCAGAGGTTATCTTGCACGAATAGAAACGGCCTGTCTCCAGTGCCGGATTATCGCTTATCTTGATGAGCACTTCGGGGTCAACCTCCGGAGAGTCGTATTGTGTGCGTCCCACATAGTATTCACCCTCTGTGCGGTCTATGATGACACGGTGTGTCTCCCCTACTTTTGCCTCCTGAATCTCTGCGGAAATGCGTTGCTGTAGGCGCATGAGCCTTGACAGTCGGGTTTGTTTCACCTCCTCGGGGATATCGTCACGGAAGTGGTTGGCACTGTATGTGCCCATCTCTTCGCTATAGGCAAAGGCTCCCATGCGTTCGAAACGAACTTTCTCCACAAAGTCCATAAGTTGACGGAACCCTTCCTCCGTCTCGCCCGGATGTCCCACCATAAGCGTGGTGCGCAGGTGTATATTGGGTACTTCGTGTCTGATGTTTTCGATGAACTGGTAGGTTTCTTCGCTCGTAATGTTGCGTCGCATGGCTTTAAGTACGGGGTCGGCGATATGCTGAAGAGCCACATCGAGGTACTTGCAGACGTTATCGTGTTCGCGCATCACACGCAAAAGTTCCTTCGGAAAATCAGCAGGATAGGCATAATGCAGGCGTATCCATTCCACCCCCTTGACTTGTGCTATCTGCTCCACTAAATCAGCGATGCAACGCTTGTGGTACAGGTCGAGGCCATAGTACGTCAGTTCCTGCGCGATTATCTGGAATTCCTTAACTCCCTGACTTACAAGCCATCTGGTTTCATCAAGGATTTCCTCCACAGGACGGCTTACGTGGTGGCCTGTAATAATGGGTATGGCACAATAGGAGCACGTGCGGTCGCAGCCTTCAGATATTTTCAGGTAGGCATAGTGTCCTGGTGTGGTGATTTTGCGATGGAAGCGCAGGTCGTCGCGATAAGTCTTGCCCAGTTCATCGAGTATTTCCATCCAGTTGAACTTACCGTAGAATCGGTCCACCTCTGGTATTTCCTGCTTCAGGTCGTCAAGGAAGCGTTGTGACAGGCACCCCATCACGTAGAGTTTCTGCAACCTGCCTTCGCTTTTCCGCTGTGCCAACTGGAGTATCATATTGATGCTTTCCTCCTGTGCATCGGCAATAAAGCCGCAAGTGTTTACGATGGCAATATCACCTGTGGGCTCGTCTGGGTCGATGTGCACCTGATAACCAACCGTTTCCAGTTGTGCAATCAATCGCTCGGAATCGACCAGATTTTTCGAGCAGCCTAAGGTAACTATGTCAATACTCCTTTTCAATGGGACGATGCGTTTGCCGTTACTTAAACAAGGTGTTTACAAAATCCTTTCGTTCAAACGGTTGCAGGTCTTCCATGCCCTCCCCCAAACCGATATACCGCACAGGAATCTTGAATTCGGCGGATATACCGATGACAACTCCGCCCTTTGCGGTGCCGTCGAGTTTGGTGATACACAGCGAACTTACCTGGGTGGCGGCAGTAAACTGTCGGGCCTGTTCGTAAGCATTTTGTCCGGTGGAACCATCCAAGACGAGCATCACATCATGTGGTGCATCGGGCACAACCTTCTGCATAACGCGCTTTATCTTAGAGAGTTCATCCATCAGTCCTTTCTTGTTGTGCAGTCTTCCTGCAGTATCTATCAGGACTACATCCATATCCTGTGCGACCGCGCTTTGTATTGTATCATACGCCACACTTGCAGGGTCGCTGCCCATTTGCTGACGCACTACGGGCACTCCCACCCTTTCTCCCCATATCTCAATCTGTTCCACTGCGGCAGCACGGAAGGTATCGGCAGCCCCCAACATTACTTTCAACCCTGCCTGCTTGAACTGATAGGCCAGTTTCCCGATGGTTGTGGTCTTCCCCACTCCGTTCACACCTACCACCATGATGACGTAGGGTTTCTTGTCGTCGGGTATCTGGAATCCCACGGTGTCCGTAGTGTTGTTTTCGGTGAGCAGGGCTGCTATCTCCTCGCGCAATATTCTGTTCAGTTCCTCGGTGCCTACATATTTGTCGCGAGCGACGCGTTCTTCTATGCGATGTATGATGTTGAGCGTGGTGTCCACACCTACGTCGCTGGTCACGAGGACTTCCTCCAAATCGTCCAACACTTCGTCGTCCACATGCGAGCGTCCTGCTACTGCACGTGTCAGTTTCTCGAACAGGCTCTCCTTAGTCTTCTCAAGTCCCTTGTCCAGGGTTTCTGCCTGTTCTTCCTTAGTTTTCTTGGTAAACAGATTGAAAAATCCCATGATTGCGTCTATTTTGCCTACAAAGATACAAATAATCTGCAAACAATTAAAGAGAAAAGATGAAAATTTGCCGATGGAACGGAGTAAAAGGGAGGAAACAGAAAAAGCACATCCATGCCGAAACATGGATGCGCTAAGTATGATAAAATTCCAAGCGTGTTGGATTCAGTTCTTAAAGAAATCCTTCACGGCTTCGTTGGGAACCATCTGCTCGTCGAAGATGTAGGCACCCGTCTTGGGGCTCTTTACCATCTTGATCACTTTAGTGTAGCTACGGCCATCGTTCTTGCCAGTCTGCAAGGTGGCCACTGTTTTCTTTGCCATAGTTTACTTGATTTCCTTGTGAATGGTCATTTTCTTGAGGATGGGGTTGTACTTCTTCAACTCCAGGCGCTCAGGTGTGTTCTTACGATTCTTGGTGGTGATATAGCGGCTTGTGCCGGGCATACCACTTGCTTTGTGCTCGGTGCATTCGAGGATAACCTGCACTCTGTTACCTTTAGTTTTCTTTGCCATGATGCGATTCTCCTTTGTTTTAACCGATTACCTTGATTTCATTCCAATCGCAATACCCCTTCTCCACTGCTTTTGTGAGCGCAGCATCCAGACCCACCTTGTTAATCATGCGAAGTCCAGCAGCCGATACGCGAAGCGTAATCCAGCAATCCTGTTCTACATAATAGAACTTCTTGTAGAACAAGTTTACATCGAAGGTGCGCTTTGTGCGACGCTTTGAGTGGGAAACGTTGTTGCCCACCATCGCCTTCTTACCGGTGATTTGACAAATCTTAGACATAATCTAATGTTCCTTTTTCTTTTGCTATTCCAATAGCATTTTTCCAAACAGCGTGCAAAGATACGAAATAATCCTAAAAGATAAAAATTATACGGTAAAAATTTGCGGTCACCTTGTCAAATTAAGCATTTTACACCCCTACGCGGCTGTATGCGGGGGCTTCCATCGGGCAAAAATCCTTGTCTTGGTATTTGCAGTAGCCCGCCTGTGCTATCATGGCTGCATTGTCGGTGGTGTAGCCGAATTTGGGGATGAACACCTGCCAATGGTATTTTTCGGCATATTCGTGGAAGGCATTCCTCAGTCCCGTATTGGCGCTTACCCCTCCAGCCACTGCCACTTGTCTGATTCTTAAATCCTTTGCTGCCAACCGCAGTTTGTTCATCAGGGTATCTACTATGGCTTTCTCGTAGGATGCGGCAAGGTCTTCCATGTGGTGTTGGATGAACTCGGGGTCGTCCTTCATCCAGTCGCGCAGGTTGTAGAGGAAGGATGTCTTCAGTCCTGAGAAACTATAGTCGTAGCCTGGGATGTGTGGTTTCGAGAACTGGTAGGCATCGGGGTTACCCCTGCGGGCGAGTTTGTCTATAATGGGGCCACCTGGATAACCCAATCCCATAACCTTTGCTGCCTTATCTATGGCTTCTCCTGCAGCGTCGTCGATGGTCTGACCTATGATTTCCATCTTGTTGTAGGCATTCACCTTGATTATCTGGGAGTTGCCTCCACTTACCAAGAGACAGAGGAAGGGGAAACGGGGAGCCTCATGGGGTTCTGCTTGTTCCTTTATGAAGTGAGCCATCACGTGTCCTTGCAGGTGGTTGACGTCTATCATTGGAATACCCAGCGACGCAGCCATACCTTTGGCAAAGGATACTCCTACCAAGAGACTGCCCATTAAACCTGGTCCTCGGGTAAATGCGACGGCAGAGAGTTCTTCCCTGGTCACCCCTGCTTTTTTCAGTGCTTCGTGTACTACGGGAACTATGTTTTGCTGGTGTGCCCTGCTTGCCAGTTCCGGTACCACTCCGCCATAACTTTCGTGTACTGCCTGACTTGCAGTGACGTTCGACAAGAGGTAACCGTCCTTGATTACGGCAGCACTGGTGTCGTCGCAACTGCTTTCTATACCGAGTATAACCGTGGAGTTGTCCATGCTCTATTCTTAACGAAAACGAAAACGAAAACGATAACCTTAACGAAAACGATAACGATAACGATAACTAATAACGAAAACTAATAACGAAAACGAAAACGATAACGATAACTAATAACGAAAACAAAGACTAATGTGTAAGCACTTCCACTCCGTTTTCGGTCATCACGAAGGTGTGTTCCCACTGTGCGGAGGGTTCATAATCTTCCGTCACCACGGTCCATTCCGTGGGGTCGTCAGCATCCAGACATACCTGCCAATGACCGAGGTTTATCATGGGTTCTATGGTAAACGTCATACCAGGAACCAGCAACATTCCCGTACCTCGGTGGCCGTAATGTTCCACATCCGGCGATTCGTGAAATTCCAATCCTACCCCGTGGCCGCAGAGATCCCGCACTACGGACATGTGGTTTTTATGTGCATGGTGCTGTATGGCATACCCTATATCTCCCACATACACATAGGGTTTGCTGCAAACCTCCTCTCCTATTTTCAGGCATTCCCATGCTACATCCACCAGTCTTTGCCACCTGGGTTCCGTCTTCCCGCCTATGACGAACATTCTGCTTGCGTCGGCATAATATCCTCCGAGTATGGTGGTCACGTCCACGTTCAGTATGTCTCCCTCCTCCAGTATTTCGTCCTCGCTGGGTATGCCGTGACACACCACGTCGTTGACGCTGGTGCAGCAGGAGTTGGGAAATCCCTCGTAGTGGAGCGGTGCGGGTATTCCTCCGTGTCGGGTGGTGAAGTCATATACCAGTCTGTCTATCTCCAAGGTGGACATACCTGGATGTATTTTCTCCGTGACCATATCCAGCACAGCGGTATTCAGCACACCTGCCTTGCGTATGCCTTCTATCTGCTCGGGGGTTTTTATCAGTTCGCGCGTGGGTACTAACTTTCCCCGTTCCTGTGCCTCCAGTATTCGTCTGTCCATATCGGTCAATGGTTGACCTTCCGGAACTATCCACTTGTTTTTCTGATTCTTCTTGCTCATAAAGACCCCTCCTGGCCTCCCCAACGACTATCCCCTCCCTTTAAGGGAGGGAAAGGGTGGGTCTTATAATCTGAAAACACTCCTTACACTTCTGCGTGATGTATTGCCAGTCCTGAGCCTCCACACGTTCCTTGGGGAAGAGTTTGCTGCCCATACCCACACAATAGACACCTGCCTTGAACCATTTGGTGAGGTTCTCTTCGTCGGGAGACACTCCACCCGTGACCATAATCTTTGACCACGGCATGGGAGCAAGCATTCCCTTTACCAGACCAGGACCTACCACATCGCCTGGGAATACTTTCGTGAGATCGCAACCCAGTTCCTGGGCTTTACCAATCTCGCTGACCGTCATGCAACCAGGACAATAGGGTACCAACCTGCGGTTGCACACTGCGGCAATGTCGGGATTGAAGAGCGGACCTACCACAAAGCAAGCCCCCAACTGTAGGTACATACCCGCAGTGGGCGCATCTACCACACTTCCCACACCCACGGCCAACTCCGGACATTCCTTGTCGGCGTATTTCACACATTCGGCAAACACTTCCTGTGCGAAATCACCCCTGTTGGTGAACTCAAAGGCTCTCACACCTCCGTCATAACAAGCCTTGATGACACGCTTTGCCACCTCAGCGTCCTTGTGATAGAACACCGGCACCATAGGTGCGCTCCCTATCTTCTGCAATACTGCAAGTTTATCGAATTTTGCCATAACCTACCTTTTTTCTTATCTTTGCACCCTGCCATTGGCACTCCCCCCTGCAAGCGACTCCACTTCAGCGGCGCTGACCAGATTGAAGTCACCGTTCACGGTATGTTTCAGCGCACTGGCTGCAACGGCGAACTCAAGTGCTTCACCCTGAGTGGGTTTGGTCAGAAGTCCATGAATGAGCCCACCTGAGAAACTGTCGCCACCTCCCACACGGTCGATGATGGGGTTCAGTTCGTAACGCTTCGACTGATAGAACTCCTTGCCGTCGTATATCAGTGCCTTCCACCCGTTGTGGGTGGCGGAGAAACTCTCGCGCAGGGTGCTCACCACGTACTTGAACCCAAATTCCTCCTTCATCTGGCGGAAGATGCCTTCGTATCCGCGTGCATCGGTTTGTCCGCCCTCCACATCTGCATCGGGTTTGAATCCAAGACACAGTTCGGCATCTTCCTCATTGCCGATGCACACATCTACATACTGCATCAAGGGGCGCATTACGGAGATGGCTTTCTCGCTGGTCCATAGTTTCTTACGGAAATTAAGGTCCACACTCACCCTCACTCCGTTCTTCTTTGCAGCCTCACAGGCAAGTTTGGTGAGGCGCGCTGCCTTGTCGGAAATAGCGGGTGTGATGCCGCTCCAATGGAACCAGTCCTTTCCCTTCATGATCTCGTCGAAATCGAAATCCTCCGCCTCCGCTTCCGCAATACTGGAGTGTGCGCGGTCGTAGATGACCTTGGAGGGTCGCATACTTGCCCCAGTTTCCGCATAATACAGTCCCACTCTGTCTCCTCCCCTTGCCACGTATCGTGTATCCACCCCATACCTGCGCAGTGCGTTGAGGGCAATCTGTCCGATTTCGTGTTCAGGCAGTTTCGACACAAAGTATGCCTCGTGTCCATAGTTCGCCAGCGATACGGCCACGTTTGCTTCTCCTCCGCCTGGTATGATGCGGAAGCTTTCACTCTGCACAAAGCGGTCGTTCCCCTGCGGAGACAATCGCAGCATAATCTCGCCAAGTGTTACAATCTTTCCCATATATAAGATAGTTTGTTTATTTACTATACATCAAGGGAACAATGTCATACCTGTTCCCCCATTACATAAGTTTTTCTATTGTCTCTACAAACTCCTTCGCCATTGGTGCCATCTCCTTGACTTCCTCCTCAGATACATCTGCAACGCAATTGTAATCAGCCTTCTGTCTAAGTTGTACCATACGCGAAAAGAAACGTCCAAACTTTTTATCGACAATCCCCTGCATGATAAAGTCCTGTCCTAAATGTGTCAGGGAACCATCATGAGATTTTGCAGATAAGCCATGAGAGATAAAAAGCCCCTGCAACATGTGATAGCAGGCGTAATAAAGACGATTGGCAGCCATATCCCAACGCATTTGTTCCACCATGTCATTTGCCTGGTCTAAAATTCTGTGCGACTTTTCTTTTTGAAGTCTTGTCAGCAGCTCTTTATCCATAATCAAATCAAGCTAATGCCGTCACGAATGACATTGTCGTAAAATGGTGTTATACTATTTGCCTTCCATTCGCCTTGTGTGTACATAATGGGATTGATACGTTGGTTTACTCTCCACCCCAATTCTACAAATGGGAAGCTTACTTCGTCATAGTCGCTTTGTTCCAATTTATTTTTTGGCAACACAATCAGTATGTCCCAATCCGAATCTTTTTGTGCCTCACCTCTGGCCCTAGATCCAAACAAAAGCACTTGACTACCCTTGGGGGCAGAATCACGAGCCACTGCTTTAATTTGATTAAGCAAAATTCTGTTTTTGTTGGTCATAGGACTTGATATGTATGTTTGCTGCTGGCAAAGATACGAAATATAAATGAAACTCAAAAGAAATTGCTGCAAAAATGAAGAGAAGGAGGACACGGACATCCGCATCCTCCCCCCATATTGGTATCCTTAGACCTTATCCCAACCTCCCGTGGGAGATTCCACTATCCACCCCTCATTCTTCCATCTGCGGATGCTTCTCTTTACGCTTTCAGGTTTTGTTGTTGATGGTGAAGCCTTTTGCACATCATCTGTTGCAAAGTGCTGCGGCAGTTTGTCAAACACATTGTTCTTTGCATAGCCCAGAACGGGCAGTGCTGTTTGTTCCTTCTTAGCGATGTTGGCATTAAGGAGAGCCATTTGTCCTGCAACCATATATTCTGCCATCATACGACCGAACTTGATGCTGTTTTCATCTGGTTCATTCTCTCCGCTTAGCAACCACCAAAGCATGGCATAGCGCATGAGGATTTGAGTAGGGCGAGCAATCAGCCCCACCAATTGCTCATTACCCTTAATCATCTCCTGCCTTTTTTCTTCCGCCCAATTTTCACAGGCATCCATCAGATTCTCAAACTCATAGTAGCCTGTGGAGTGTGTAAGAATCATGGTGCTTTTCTCTACTCCTTCTGCTATCATCTTCCTATCTTCCATACTGAAGCGTTTTTGCTTCTCCCATGGTTCAAATCTTCGGTCTGGAAGGATTGCCGGAAGTACTCGTTGAAACAACCCATTTTCGGAATTGCCCATGTCGAACAGGCGTACGGGTTGATTAGGCGTGCAGCTAAATACCCAGTTTACTTGAGCTCTGACCATACCACTAATGCTTTCTTTTCCAGCCCTTTCCACGGAGCACATACCGCGGTCGAAACTCTTACGATAAATGTCATCGTTTTGGCACCAAATGCTGAATTTCTGTTGAGCATCGAGTTCTTCATCAACCTGCAAAAGGGTATGGCCACCAGAGTTGTTATGCAGATTTATCATGGCTGCACCAGTGACATTGCTACCGATAAACTTACGGGGTAGAGTCGGACGAGGCTTATCCTCACTGGAATTTCGCCATTGTTGTTCACCTATTCTTACTTCAGTTTCCGCTTCAAAGATAGGATTGGTCCATCTTTCCAAAACCGATGTTACACTTCCCTTACCGCTACCTGAGTGGCCGATGACCAAGGTCATCAACATTAAATACTGAGGGCGCCCATTGTCATACATAAAGCTTACCCCATCTGCCAATGCTCCAAAAACAGGACCAAGAGCAGCAATTATGGGGAGATGAAGATTCTTGGGTTGACCATATATTGCCTCCCTGAAACCTACAGGAAGGTTAGGCTCCAACTCTTCAAGCAACTGTTCATAGAGGGGCATCCCCTCTTTCTTTGCAGCAGCGACATGGTCTTCCTGAGCTATTTCTCTGATGATGGTACACATCTCCTTGCTCATACCGACATCGGTACAATTCTCTGCCGCCCACTTACAGATGTCATCCACCTCTTTATTGGGCAAACCATTTGTACCATAATTATTTACCACAGCCGCTAACTGAACTGCGAGTCTCAGCACCTTATCATGACGTTCACCCTCCTGTGGTTCACCATCATGCCTATCCCAATACTTGCTTATAATCCTATTATAAAAGCCCCCCCTTTCCTCTTCTAAAAAGATGGGGCGGACATCCATGTCCACATCCTCTGTTTCCTCATACTCATAATCAGCAAACAACTGTTCCTCGTCATAGTAGAGCACCTGATTTCTCGTGCTCATATACATACAGCGGTCAGCATTGAAACACCCCTTATCCAAGTATTCGGACAAGCCCGTCTTCTCTGCAAACTCCATAGCAGCCCTCTTGATGGAATACCCCTGCGGGCGACGAAGGATGAAATGCAACCCTCCCTCACTGATGCTCAATGCTGCAAATAAGATGCCTAACTCAACTTCACGGCCACTTACCATAGAATCGTAGTAAGCACGCACATCAAGGGGAAGGTGATCACAATCCACAAACACCAGCCCACTTGGCCTTGCAGATTCAATGCACCTATGACCATCTTTGAACCAAGCATTGGGAGACACAACCGGAAGCTTCTTCTTCTCCTCGCTTTTCTTGTTATCATACTCCTGCTGCGTTATCTCACCAGCAGATAAACACTCTCTAAGCGCGGCCAGATTAAGTCGCACCTCCTCCGTCTTTGAAGAATCCAACATCTCGTTGAACTTCTCGGGCGTACAGATGGAAAGCCCATTACTATTAAAAATTTTGTCTGCGTAAGCAAACTTCATAAAATAAAAATCCCTCTTCTTTTTATACTGCACGGGGACGCAGCTCTAAATTTATTATTTTTTTAATTGGCCTCCTCCGTACAGGGGAGGAAGTCTACCCCTATCCCCTACAAACTCCGTGCCAAACGCCCCAAAATTACTAAGTTTGTTTATCACGCTTACGATTTCGTTAAAAACACTTGCACATGTCAATATTTTTTCGTATCTTTGCATCAGTATTTCAGAGGGGTGAAGCACACCCGTGAATCGTGCGCACCACAGGCGTACAAGCCCCTCGAACCATACTATTCCTTACGGCCGAAGGAAGTAACCTTATGTAAAGAAAAATACTAATCTTTAAAACCGAACAAAAATTATGGGAAACAAAGTAATCGGGGCTTTGCCCTACAGCCTATCCATGCGTCCCGTAAATCCAGGTGACGCTGAGAGCGAAAAGAAAATCTTCCCCTCACTTCAAGAACGCGAATGCGTGAGTCTGAAACAGTTAGCCGCCCACATGAGCGACCACGGTACCCCCTTCTCCTCTGGAACCATACAGGGCGTACTCACGGATATGGTCAGTTGCACGAAAGAATTGCTGAAGGCAGGATACAGCGTTGAACTTCAGGGACTTGCCAAGTTCTACCTCACCTGTTCCTCAGAGGGTAGCGACACCGTACAGGACTTTACGACCAGCAAAATCAAGCGCATCAACATCCGCACCGACGTGGATTCCGAAGCAAGCGCCTACGTAAACACCGACGTGGACTACGAGTACGTGATGACCCGTGAGGAGCAAGCAGCCGCAAAACGTGCAGCCAAACTCACCCTTCCCCAGGAGGAAACCACCGGAGAAAACAGTGGTGGCAGCAGCAACGACGGTGGAGATGGCGGAGGCGATTCAGGCGTAACTGAATAACCCCCTCCCCTCCCAACACACGAAGAAGGGTACCCCCCATGTGGGAGTACCCCTCTTTTTTTGCTGCATACCCCACCCCTGAAGTGATTGCTTACCCCTCTTTTTTTGCTGCCTACCCCACCCCTGAAGTGATTGCTTACCCCTCTTTTTTTGCTGCCTACCCCACCCCTGAAGTGATTG
>FLNZ01002535.1_pt1 | contig 36295 bp, 20 predicted proteins | sample 1140391 | NCBI WGS metagenome assembly FLNZ01 (sample SAMEA3878171, study PRJEB12797) | bioreactor metagenome | biome: Moose rumen | place: Sweden | collected 2011-10 | reverse complement strand
AAGGAAACCTCATTTATATGTTTCAAAGCAGATTGCTAAGGCGACTAATACACAGGTTGAATACACGTTGAAAAAAGGCTTTAATGATGCAGAGTGCCAGGAGTGGATTATTAAGGCATTGAAAGACCATAAGGTACTGAGTCGCAAGCAAATCAATGAGTTACTTTGGAATAAATTGCCTGTAGATTTCACAGAAGAACAGAAGATAGGTAAGATAGGGAATCTTCTAACTAAATTGAGGAAGAAGGGCATTATTTATACTGACGAGAAACGGCTATGGCATTTAAGTGAGAATTAAGTGACTTTAAGCGAGAATTTTAAGCGACTTTAAGTGGACTTTTTAAGCGAGAATCTTTGGAAAGCCCTTTATATAGGGCATTTCCGCTGAAATAATTTAAGCGACTTTAAGCGGAAATTTAAGCGGACTAAAGACATTTTAGTACCTGCAATACAAATAAAGATGGTTGAATATTTGGTGATGTGAAATAAATGCGTACCTTTGCATCCGACAACGAGCCACGAAACAGGCGGTGACTCAGAGTCGGGTGTTCTTTCAGGCAATTTATAGCAGAACATTGAATTGAGAACGGTCTCAAATCGTAACCCCAAAATTTCTCAATCCTTTGCATCGCCTTTATATAAAGAAATCCTGCAAATTCTTCCAATGTTACGGAAAAACGAGAGAAAAGCCAAATGAATTTTGCTTTTCCGAGTGCAGAGTAAGTTCGGCGAAGCCAAAGTTACGGAAAAACGAGTACTGTTTTGGCGCAAATTTGTGGTTTTTTTGTGATATCCATAGTTTTTTAGTTATCTTTGCAGCCGATTTTGTATGGTAATGGAATGACAACTGACAAAAAACTCAAATTCGCAATTTTCGGTAATGTATATCAGGCCAAGAAATCTGCCTCGATACAGAAAATCCTGTCAATACTGAATGAACGGGAGGCTGAGGTCTTCTTTGAAAGAGAGTTCTATGACTTCCTTGTGGTCAATCAGCGTCTCAGCGTCAAAGCCGACGATGTCTTTGACGGCGACAATTTTGATGCCGACTTTGTCATTTCCATGGGCGGTGATGGTACGTTTCTTAAGGCCGCAAGCCATGTTGGTGCCAAGGATATCCCTGTGATGGGTGTCAATATGGGACGATTGGGGTTTTTGGCCGACGTCAATCCCGCTGTCATAGAAAAGGCCATCGATTCTATCTACAAGAACAATTTTAAAGTGGAGCGTCATACTGTCATTTGCGTGAAAAACCAGGGCGGACAGATGCAGGGATGCCCCTTCGCACTGAACGACATCGCCGTGCTCAAACGTGATGATGCGTCGATGATCTCTATCCGTGTCTCTGTCAATGGCGAGTATGTGGTCACCTACCGTGCGGATGGACTCATCGTCTCAACACCCACCGGAAGTACAGCATACTCGTTGTCGAATGGAGGACCAATCGTGGCGCCTCAGGCTGGTGTGCTGTGCCTCACACCTGTGGCACCCCATAGTTTGAATGTACGTCCCATCGTAGTGCCAGACAATGCAGAGATTGCCATCAGCGTGGAGAGTCGTAACCATAATTTTCTTGTGGCAGTCGACGGTCGCTCGGAACGCTGTGATGAGGGACTGACGCTGACAATCTCTCGCGCCCCCTATGATATTCAGATCATCAAGCGCCGTGGTCAGAAATATTTCTCTACTTTACGTGAGAAAATGATGTGGGGGGCTGATACCCGATGACAGAGAAATATTCATAGACGTGTGACGATAAAGATAGACAGTTTGTCAGAAAACTTTTTTATTTTATTTGGATGTTTAAAAAAATAAAGAAATATTTCGCAACGACTGAAAATAAGTACACCATTCCCGAGATGACCAAATGGTTGTGGGCGATATGGAAGGGTAATCGTTTGCAGGCTATTCTCAATGCGACAATCGGCTTATTGGAGGTGGTCGTGTCTTTGTGGGCAGTCTGGGCTATTCAAAATGCCATAGATATCGCATCGCACGTCAAGGAAGGCTCTATCTATTGGGCTGTGGGATTGATGGGATTGTTGGTGTTGACCAACTTCGCATTGAGCATCTCTTCAGTGTGGATTAAGAATATTCTCGGCATCAAGGCGCAAAACAGGATGCAGCAGCGGATGCTCGACCGTATACTGCGGTCGGAATGGCATAGCAAGGAAAAACGTCACAGTGGTGATGTCATCAACCGTCTGGAGATGGATGTCAATCATGTGATCAACTTCCTGACGGAAGTGATACCTAACTCTGTCTCTACCTTGGCATTGTTTATCGGCGCCTTCATCTATCTCTTCTCAATGGACAAGGTGCTCTCTCTGGTGATTGTCATCATGGTGCCTGCCGTGGCTATACTCAGCCGTTTCTATGTCAGAAAGATGAGACAGCTATCCCGTGAGGTAAGGCAGTCCGACTCCAAGGTGCAGAGTGTGCTCACGGAGACAATCCAAAACCGCATGCTCATCAAAATCATGGAAAGCGACGATGCGATGGTGGATAAACTGGAGAGCACACAGAGTGAACTGAGAGCGAAGGTGGTGAAGCGGACCTTTTTCTCTGTCATCGCCAATTTTATTCTCAATTTCGGATTCTCATTGGGATATTTGATCGCTTTCCTGTGGAGTGCCATCAGATTGTCACATGGTACATTGACATTCGGTGGTATGACGGCGTTCTTGCAGTTGGTAAACCGTGTGCAGGGACCAGCGAAGAACCTGACAAGGCTCGTTCCGCAATTTGTCTCTGTCTTTACCGCCGCCGAGCGTCTCATGGAACTGGAGGAGAACCCGCTGGAGGAACAGGGAAGTCCCATTTATGTTGATGCACCATGTGGTGTGAGGCTCAATCACGTGACATACGCCTATGAGGATACCGAGGTCAATGTGATTGAGGACCTCTCGTTTGACTTCAAGGCTGGCAGCTGTACGGCCATTTTGGGTGAGACAGGAGCGGGAAAAACCACTCTGGTAAGGATGATACTGGCGTTGATGAAACCCCAGAAGGGCAGCGTGGAGATATACAATGATCACACTTCAAGGGATTTGACTCCTCGTATGCGCTGTAATTTCGTCTATGTGCCACAGGGAAACACATTGCTCAGCGGTACGATACGCGATAATCTCAGGTTAGGAAAACTCGATGCTACAGATGAGGAGATGGAGGAGGCCCTGAGGGTGAGTTGTGCTGATTTCGTGATGAAACTGCCCGAGGGTCTCGATACGGAGTGCTCGGAGTCGGGTGGTGGCTTGAGCGAGGGGCAGGCACAGCGTGTCGCCATCGCCCGTGCTCTGCTCAGAGACAGGGCTATCATGCTTTTTGACGAGGCTACCAGCGCCCTCGACCCGGAAACAGAGCGACAACTGCTCCAGAATATCCTCTCAAAGCACAACCGCACCATTATCTTCATCACCCACCGCCCAGCCGTCATCGACTATTGCGACCAGACACTCAGAGTGGAGAAAATATGAAAGAATTCTTATTCGCGTAGGTTCCACTCTGCCTCAACTTCATCATCTTCATCTGTCACAGTGAGGTCATACACCACTTCGATGGTGTCGTTGAGGTGTCCGCAAAAATAGTGACATCAGGGTGAACTCCTCCATGGGTGATTTCTATGTCGTCGTCCATCAAACCCCTCACCGCATTGCTGGAGGCCATGAGATGGAAGAAGTCGCTGTGCTCAACTGATATTGCGGGTGCTATATGTGATGAAATCTGGGAAAACATTTGGATAAGTCGGGGATAATGTCTATTTTTGCATATTATTTATTCCATCAGCATTTCATGAGAAAGTTTTTTGTCCTTATTTTCAGTACCTTATTGCTCGCAATAGGGGGGCATTCGGCGTATGCCGAAGGCAAGTACGTGGGCGGCGATATCTCGCTCCTTCCTTCTTATATAACCAACGGCGCCACCTATTTTGATATAGACGGCAACTCCATCGCACAGCCATTACGTTATTTTGGTGAACAGGGGATGAATGCCATGCGTGTCAGACTGTTTGTCAACCCTGAGAATGCGTCGGACACCCACAAAGGGGAGGGCGTGATACAGAATTTAGAGTATGTCAAGGCATTAGGAAAACAAATTAAGGATGCCGGCATGGCTTTTATGCTCGATTTCCACTATTCCGACACATGGGCCGACCCTGTCAAGCAATGGACACCCAAAAAATGGGAAAATCTGACGGATGAGCAGCTATACGATAAAATATATGAATATACCAAGTCTGTACTGCAGGAGTTGAATGCCGTAGGGGCAACGCCCGACTTCATCCAGACAGGCAACGAAATCAGCTATGGCATGTGCTGGGGAAAGTCTACTGACTCCTCCTCGTCACTCAAGAAAGTCTACACCAACAGCGACGCCAATTGGCCACGTTTTACCACACTACTGAAACGTGCTGGCACCGCATGCAGGGAGATTTGTCCACAGGCCAAAATTATCGTCCATACCGAGCGAGTGGCCAATAGCGGCGTGCTGAGGGCTTTCTACGACAAAATGAGCAATTATGGTGTTGATTACGACATCATAGGATTATCATACTATCCATATTATCACGGTACACTTGGTACCTTGAACAGCGCACTCAACGACCTGGAGGCACGCTTCCCTGACAAAAAGATCATGCTTGTCGAGGTGGGCTATTACCATGACTGGCAGCCATCGAGCGTCTCCTACGACCTCTCTGCACAATATCCTATCAACGGGGAAGGACAGAGGAATTTCACCAGTGCCTTGATCGCACAGCTCGCGAACCATCCTAATGTCAATGGCTTCTTCTGGTGGTGGATGGAAGCCAATGAGAAGGGACTGGACTGGAACACCCAGCGTGTGACGGACAACTGGTACAACGCCGGACTGTTTGACAACCAGACCGGGCGCGCGGAACCAGCATTATATGTGCTGAGGGATTTCCTCGGCAACGCAGAGTCTGTGAGAGATTTCCCCTCTACACCCACCCAGACTGGGAATGTCTACACCATTGACGGAAAACTCCTACGTCAAGGAGTGAACAGTATGAAAGACCTTCAGATGTTGCCATCAGGATTGTATATAACCAAAGATAAGAAAGTGTTCATCAATCAAAAATAGTTAAAATGATATATTTTTTCGAGACGACAGGCAAGACCATTGTTGCCACCAAAACAGACCATGTGCTGTCGGAAGAGGAGAAAGCAAGATTGGTATGGCTTTATGGAGATGCCAAATGGATAGATAGTGAGACTATCGATGGATTTTTCGTGGGGCCTCGTCGTGAGATGATCACACCGTGGAGTACCAACGCTGTGGAGATTACACAGAATATGAGCCTAAACGGCATTGGGCGAATAGAGGAGTTTTTCCCCGTAGCATCTACAGATGCCGATTATGACCCCATGCTCCAACGTATGTACAAGGGGCTCGACCAGGAGGTGTTTACGGTGAAACATACGCCGGAGCCTATCCGCCGGGTGGAGAATCTGGAAGAATATAACGAGCAGGAGGGCTTGGCCCTTTCCCCAGAGGAGATAGAATACCTCCACGATATAGAAAGGCAGCTGAACAGACCGCTTACAGACTCCGAGATTTTCGGTTTCGCACAAATCAATTCCGAACATTGTCGTCATAAAATCTTTGGCGGGACTTTCATCATTGATGGAGAAGAGAAGGAATCTTCGCTCTTCGCAATGATCAAGAAGACGACCAAGGAGAACCCCAACAAGATTTTGTCTGCCTATAAAGACAATGTGGCTTTCGCCTGTGGACCAGTGGTGGAGCAATTCGCACCACACGACCAGTCTACCTCTGACTATTTCGAGATAAAGGATGTGGAGAGTGTCATCTCCCTGAAGGCAGAGACACACAATTTCCCCACTACCGTGGAGCCTTTCAATGGCGCTGCTACGGGAACGGGTGGCGAGATACGCGACCGTATGGGTGGTGGCGTAGGCTCATGGCCCATTGCTGGAACCGCTGTATATATGACCGCATATCCCCGGTTGAAAGACGATGACGGAGAACGTGATGCCGACCGTGACTGGGAGGACATCCTGCCTGTAAGACAGTGGTTGTACCAGTCGCCTGAACAGATATTGATCAAGGCATCAAATGGCGCCTCTGATTTTGGAAATAAATTTGGGCAGCCTCTCATTTGCGGATCTGTGCTCACTTTCGAGCATCAGGAAAACCAGGAGAAATACGCCTACGATAAAGTGATCATGCTGGCTGGTGGCGTGGGCTATGGCACACGTCGCGACTGTCTGAAGAAAGAGCCGCAGAAAGGTAATAAAATCGTCGTCGTAGGAGGTGACAACTACCGTATCGGACTCGGAGGAGGATCGGTGTCATCGGTGGATACAGGCCGTTATTCCAATGGTATTGAGCTGAATGCTGTTCAGCGTGCCAATCCCGAGATGCAAAAACGCGCCTTCAATCTTGTCCGGGCACTCTGTGAGGAGGATGCCAACCCGGTGGTAAGCATCCATGACCATGGGTCTGCGGGCCATCTCAACTGCCTCTCCGAGTTGGTGGAGGAATGTGGCGGCCTGATAGACATGGCAAAACTTCCTATCGGCGACCAGACACTCTCGGCCAAGGAGATAATCGCCAACGAGAGTCAAGAGCGCATGGGGCTGCTTATCGATGAACAGCATATAGAGCATGTGAAGCAAATTGCTGAGCGTGAAAGAGCTCCAATGTATGTGGTGGGAGAGACAACTGGTGATGCTCACTTCGCCTTCGAACAGGCCGATGGCGTGCGACCTTTCGACCTCGACGTGGCGCAGATGTTCGGACACTCGCCAAAGACCGTCATGCGCGATAATACCGTGGTGCGCAAATACAGTGGAGCCGCACTCGATGTTGAGAAGATTGATGAATATTTGCACCGTGTGCTGCAACTGGAAGCTGTGGCATGTAAAGACTGGCTCACCAATAAGGTGGACAGATCGGTGACTGGTAAGATCGCACGCCAGCAATGTCAGGGCGAACTGCAATTGCCGCTCTCTGACTGTGGTGTGGTGGCACTTGATTATCGTGGAGTAAAAGGTATTGCCACAGCATTGGGACATGCCCCACAGGCTGGATTGGTGTCGCCAGAGGCTGGCAGCGTGCTGTCTGTGGCAGAGTCGTTGACCAATATTGTATGGGCACCATTGACTGATGGACTGAGCGGTGTGTCGCTTTCGGCAAACTGGATGTGGCCATGCCGCTCGCAGCAGGGTGAGGATGCTCGCCTGTATGCTGCAGTCAAGGCTCTGAGTGATTTCTGCTGTGCCTTGCACATCAATGTGCCTACCGGCAAGGATTCCTTGTCACTGAGTCAGCAATATCCTAATGGCGAGAAGATTATCTCGCCGGGTACGGTGATTGTGACCAGTGGCGGTGAGGTGTCAAATATCAAAAATGTGGTCTCTCCGGTGCTTGTCAATGATAAGAATTCCTCGCTTTATCATATCGATTTCAGTTTCGACCATCTGCACATGGGTGGATCGGCACTCGCACAGTCGCTCGGCCATGTTGGCGAGGATGTCCCCACTGTGCGCCAGCCATTGTATTTTGCTGAGTGTTTCGAAGCTGTACAATATATGATCCGGAAGGGATGGATCATGGCTGGACACGACATCAGCGCCGGCGGACTTATCACCACATTGCTTGAGATGTGCTTTGCCAACACTACAGGCGGTATGCACATCAACCTTTACAACATGAAGGACGAAGACTTGGTACGCATCCTCTTCGCAGAGAATCCAGGTGTTGTCATTCAGGTGAGTGATGAATATAAATATGAGCTGAAAGAATATTTGGAGGATGTTGGCGTGGGATTCGCTAAAATTGGCTATCCGGCACCCAAGGAGCGTGCCATTACTGTCAAAAAAGACAGCTGGGTGCACTCTTTTGATATTGATGCTCTCAGGGATGTGTGGTACAAGACTTCGTATCTGCTCGACAGAAAACAGAGTATGAACGGTTGTGCCAAAGAACGATACACAAACTACAGACATCAACCTTTGGAGATGCGGTTCAACCCGTCTTTCAGAGGAAAACTCTCACAATATTACCTCTCTGCGAAGTGCCGCGAGGCCTCGGGAGTGAAAGCTGCCATCATCCGTGAGAAAGGAACCAATGGCGAACGTGAAATGGCATATTCTCTCTATCTGGCTGGCTTCGATGTGAAAGACGTGATGATGACCGACCTCATCAGTGGAAGAGAGACCCTCGATGATATCTCGATGATTGTCTTCTGCGGAGGCTTCTCCAACAGCGATGTCCTCGGCAGTGCCAAGGGATGGGCTGGGGCTTTCCTCTACAATCCCAAGGCGAAGGAGGCTTTGGAGCGTTTCTATGCTCGTCGCGACACATTGTCGTTGGGCATCTGCAACGGATGCCAGTTGATGGTGGAACTCAATTTAATCAACCCCGATCATGAGAAGCGTGCAAGGATGCTTCACAATACCTCGCGTAAATTTGAAAGTGGTTTCGTCGGACTTGCCATCCCGCAGAATGAGAGCGTGATGCTGGGCTCGCTCAGTGGAAGCAAATTGGGTATATGGGTGGCTCACGGAGAGGGAAAATTCCATCTACCCGAACCTGAGAGCCATTACCATGTGGTGGCCAAATACAACTACAGTGGTTATCCTGCCAACCCCAATGGCTCGGATTATGATGTGGCGGGCATCTGTAGCGCTGATGGCAGACATCTGGCCATGATGCCTCATCTGGAGCGTGCCATCTTCCCATGGCAGTGTGGGTGGTATACTGTCGCTCGTCGCCATGACGAGGTGACACCATGGATTGAGGCCTTCGTCAATGCCAGGAGATGGATTGAGAAACAAAAATAAGTCCATATTGGTTCGGTGAACACGATAGGGTGACAGACACCGGACTGAAATCGGTTTGACATGGATAGATTCTACTGGGATAGTTTCAGTACTTTCTTTAAGATTGGCGCATTCACCCTGGGGGGTGGATACGCCATGATTCCCCTCATCGAAAGTGAGGTGGTAGACAAACATAAATGGTTGTCGAAGGATGAGTTCCTGGATGTGATCGCCATCGCCCAAGTTTGTCCTGGTGTCTTTGCCATCAACATGAGTGCCTTCATCGGTTATAAGTTGAGAAAGGTGAAAGGGGCGTTAAGTTCCGTCATCGGCACAGCGTTGCCATCGTTTGTCATCATCCTGCTCATTGCGATGTTTTTCACCAAGATACAGGACAATCCTGTCGTGGCGGCTATCTTCTGTGGTATACGTCCGGCGGTAGTGGCATTGATTGCCGCTCCCACTTTCAATCTGGCAAGCAAGGCAAAAATCTCTCTTCGTACCTGTTGGATTCCCATACTCAGTGCACTGGCCATATGGAAGTTAGGTGTCAACCCTGTGATGGTGATATTGGTGGCAGGGTTGGGAGGATATCTGTATGGGAAGTATTTAAAAGCACCATCTGACAATTCTTAGGCTCTATGATTTTCCTCACATTATTCATCACTTTCTTTGAGATCGGCCTGTTCGGATTCGGTGGAGGATATGGTATGCTTTCCCTGATTCAGACTGAGGTGGTGCGCAATCATGTGTGGATGTCCTCTGAACAATTTACAAACATCGTGGCTATCAGTCAGATGACCCCTGGGCCGATCGGCATTAATTCCGCTACTTATTGCGGATATGCTGCCGTTAAGAATGCCGGTATGGGTGAGACCATGGCGATGCTCGGCAGCTTTACCGCCACATTCGCTCTGGTGTTGCCTTCGTTTATCCTAATGATCCTGATTGCCAAGTTGTTCATGAAATACATGAATAATCCTGTGATGCAGAATATCTTCAGCGGACTGCGCCCTGCTGTGGTGGGATTGTTGGCAGCAGCAGCCTTGTTGCTGATGGATAAAGACAACTTCTCGTCGTTCAGCGAGGATCCATGGCGCTTCTGTATCAGTGTGGCGCTATTCATTGCCACATTCGTGGGCGTGAGGGTGATGAAAATCAATCCAATCCGCATGATTCTTTTCGCTGGATTCGCAGGACTCTTGCTACTCTATTAGAAGGACACTATTTACTGTCTGAGGACTAATCATTGTCTCATTAAACTTTCATTACACACTATGCCGAAAGCCTGTCTTACCATTCTTTTGATCTTGTTGTCTGCTGTGTCCATGGCTCAACCCCGCCATCGCAGACCTATGCGTGAGTTTCAGACAGATACCGCCATGGTGCACGATCCCGTCATGGCATATGAAAATGGGAAATACTATCTTTTCAGCACTGGTTTCGGCATTCAACAGATGACTTCTCCTGATCGGAAAACCTGGACATTCGTGCCAAGACCGACGATAGAGATTCCGGCGTGGACGCATGACTCTGTGCCGGAGTTCAGAGAACATGTATGGGCTCCTGATATCATACGGTGGAATGGGAAATGGTGGCTCACATATTCCTGTTCCTCGTTTGGGAAAAACACTTCTGCCATCGGACTGATGGTCAGCGATTCCCTGGGTACCGCGGCGCAGTGGAAAGATATGGGGCCTGTCGTTTGCTCAAAACGTCACCGAAACAATTGGAATGCCATAGACTCGAATATCATTATTGATGAAAATGACACCCCGTGGATGACATGGGGGTCGTTCTGGGGTGGGATACAATTGGCTCGATTGGACTCCACACTGCATCTTGCAGAGCCACGGGAGCAGAAAACAATTGCGGCACGCTTCTCTCAGCAGATGCAGGAAAAACCTGGGAATAATGCCATAGAAGCACCGTTCATCTTCTATCATGATGGCTATTATTATCTGTTTGCCTCATTTGATTATTGCTGCCGTGGCATGGAGAGCACTTATCGTGTCGCGGTGGGACGTAGCAGAAAAGTGGACGGTCCCTATCTTGACAATGTGGGGCGTGATATGGCTGACGGTGGTGGAACGGTCATTCTTGAGGGTGATAAGAAAGAATATGAGGCTGTCGGGCATAGTGCCGCCTATCATTTCCCTGATGGCGACCTCTTTATCTGTCATGGCTATGCCATCGGGCGGGGTGGGCAGTCTATACTTATCCAGCGCCGTATCAACTGGACGGCCGACGGGTGGCCGGTGATTGAGAATAGGTGACATGATGGTTATGGCTTTTTCCTGATGGGCTCACAGGTGAGGTCACAACCCAGCTTTTTCAAAATTTTACGATCGATTTCACTCAGCATCACAGTGCAGTGAATCTGACAACCTCGCAGCAGCGGAAGGCTCTCTAAGGCGCGACGGCAATTGTCGTCGTGGAGTGAGAGTACTGAGAGCGCCACAAGTACCTCGTCGGTATGCAGACGTGGATTCCTGCCACCAAGATATTCTATCTTTGTCTTCTGAATAGGTTCGATCATGCTTTGTGGAATGAGTTTTATATCATGGTCGATGCCTGCTAAGTGCTTGGTGGCATTGAGGAGCAGGGCGGCACAACAGCCAAGCAGCGGACTGGATTGTGAGGTGATGATTGTACCATCGGAGAGCTCGATGGCAGCAGAGGTGTGACCACTTTGCTCTTTGCGGTCGAGGGCGGCTACGGTGGTATGGCGGTCGGTGGTGCTGATCTTCAGCTGATTGAAAAGCATCTGGATCTTGTGCACTTCGTTGTCATTGCAGGCACCGTCTGCCAGCTTGTTGGTGGCGGCATAGTAACGGCGTATGATTTCGTCTTTGGAGGCTTTGCAACATACATCGTCGTCGGAGATGCAGAATCCCACCATGTTGACACCCATGTCAGTAGGTGATTTATAGGGATTCTCGCCATAGATGCCTTCAAAAAGCGCATTGAGCACTGGATATATTTCTATATCGCGGTTGTAGTTGATAGCCACTTTCCCATATGCGTCCAGATGGAACGGGTCAATCATATTGACGTCGTTGAGGTCGGCGGTGGCTGCCTCGTAGGCCACGTTGACGGGGTGCTTCAATGGGAGACTCCATACGGGGAAAGTCTCAAATTTCGCATAGCCGGCACGTACGTTGCGCTTGTTCTCACCATAGAGTTGGCTGAGACATACTGCCATCTTGCCGCTACCGGGGCCTGGGGCGGTGACAATGACCAATGGGCGCTGGGTCTCGACAAATTCATTTTTGCCAAATCCATTGTCTGAGGCGATGAGGGCCACATTGTGCGGATATCCTTCAATTAAGTAATGTATATAGGTTTTGATGCCCATTCGCTGCAGACGCATACGATAGAGATTAGCGGCCTGCTGACCTGTGTAGTGAGTGATGACCACAGAACCCACCATAAATCCCCGGTGCTGAAACTCATTGCGCAGACGTAGTACGTCTTCGTCGTATGTAATGCCAAGGTCAGCGCGCATCTTGTTCTTTTCGATGTCTTCTGCACTGATGACAATCACAATCTCAATGCTGTCGCAGAGTTGTTGAAGCATCGATAGCTTGCTGTCAGGCTTGAAACCGGGAAGCACACGCGAGGCGTGGTGGTCGTCGAAAAGTTTGCCGCCTAATTCAAGGTACAACTTGTCGTCAAACTGAGAAATACGCTCCCTGATGTGCTCTGACTGTATGCGTACATACTTGTCATTGTCAAAACCGATTTTCATAATGTATGCCCTTTTTTGATTTTTTAAGATGCAAAGATAGTTATAATTTTCGTGAAAAATGATGTTTGGGCTGCAAATTTATTTAAGAAAATGTGCATGTCGTTAATGATTTTCATGTGGGATTGGAGTGACCGATTGGGATAAAAACGCCCCCTGACTCTATAGAGTGCCAGGGGGATGTGTGTGTACTTGAGTCGTTGCTCGTTCAGAATTCAATGATAAGAGTCTGGCGTGGCCGCAGGTTGATGTCATGGTCAAGTCTGACGTTGCGGCCGCTGATGACATCTTTGGCCACATTTTGCTGACCGATGACCTCAACATAGCGCGCCACGTCCAGCACAGCAGGCTGACTGGTGCCATTGAGGATGGTCAGCACGGTTTTCCCTTGATATTGGCGGGCAATGACATAGACACCCTTCCAGGGTATGAACTGTATCTGCTTGCCCTTGATGATGACATCGTTGCCTTGACGCCAGTGAAGCAGACGACTGCACCAGTCAAACATGGCATTCTCGGCCTTGGTCCGTCCCTCTGCGGTGAAGGCATTCTTCTTGTCTCCTGGAAAACCTCCAGGGAAATCCTTCCGCACATTACCGTCGGTGACCTCCTTGGTGCCGTTCATCAGAATCTCGGTGCCATAATAGAGTTGTGGCGTGCGGTTGATGGTGAGAAGCAGGGCGAGGGCCTGTTTGAGGGCGAGTGTATCCTTGCCGTTTCCTAAAAAACGGTCGGTGTCGTGGTTCTCGATGAATGCCATTACACTGGAGGGGTTGGGGTAGAGGTAATCGTAGACAAGGCTGTTGTAGATGCGGTTGAGACCTTGCCACCACCCGTCGGTCTCTTCATTCTTTGCCATGCTGAGCTTCTCGAAGAAACTGAAGTCCATCACAGTCTTAAGATAAGAGTTGTGGGTGGAGAGCTTTGAGTCTTTTTGCCAGGTGGCGGTATAAGCAGGCTCGGTGACCCATGTCTCACCGACGGTATTGAAATTGGGGTATTCCTCGTCGATGGTTCTCATCCAACGGGCCATCCCCTGTGCGTCGGCGTATGGATAGGTGTCCATACGGATGCCGTCGATGCCCACGGTCTCTATCCACCAGATGCTGTTTTGGATGAGATAGGTCATCACATGAGGATTGCGCTGGTTGAGGTCGGGCATGGTGGGTACGAACCATCCCTCAGTGGTCTCACGAAGATCCACTTGCGAGGCATAAGGGTCTACGACGGGGGTGAGTTTGTAGCTGGTCTGTTGGAAACTGGTACCGGTGGGATTGGATGTGCCTCCAGACTCCACCAACCATTCCGGCAGGTTGAACCAGTCTTTCGTCGGGATGTCTTTCACCCATGGATGGTCGAAGCCACAGTGATTGAAAATCATGTCCATCACCACTTTCAGTCCATGTTGATGAGCCTCGTCTACGAGCCGACGATATTCCTCGTTGGTACCGAAGCGGGGATCCACCTTATAATAATTGGTGGTGGCATAGCCATGGTAGGTGCTAAAGCCGTTGGAATCGGGTGAGTTGTTCTCCAGTACGGGAGTAAACCACAGGGCGGTCACACCGAGTTGGTTGAAATAGTCGAGATGCTGCCGGATACCCTCTAAATCACCACCATGGCGCAGACTGGGTTGGCTGCGGTCGTTCTTATAGCTCATCATGCCTTTGATCTGGTCGTTTTGCTCACTGCCGCTGGCAAAACGGTCGGGCATGAGCATGTAGAGCACGTCGGCGTTGGAAAATCCAATATGGTCTTTTCCGCTCATCTCACGTGGCAACAGGGGATATTTAATCTTCTGACTCTTACGGCCTTCTTTCAGCGAGAGGGTCATTTCACCGGGTTGTGCACCGCTGATGTTCAGATAGACGATCAGATAGTTGGGGCTGTCGAGTCTGACGACACTGTCGACTCGTGCTCCTGGATATTCTACGGTCACATCGGCGTTTTTCACATCTTTGCCGTAGATCATCAATTGTAGTGATGGATTTTTCATGCCGGCAAACCAGTTGGCTGGCTCGATATGGTCTATTTTCATGGCTGCTTTTGTGATGGTGGCGATGCAAAGCATCAGGCTTAATGTAATTATTGCTCTTCTCATGGCGGGATGGTTTTAGTCGTGGATAATGAGGGCTGACTGTGGCGCGATCTCTATGGTGGGACCGCTGATGGTGCCAAGTCCCTGCTCGTCGATTTGTCCGTCGCGGCACACTACAGTATAGATGGCATCATCGACATCGAGTGTGCAGGATGTCTTGTTGCCATTGAGCACGACGAAGATGTTGTTCCAGGTGTCGCCTCCGGCATGGTTCTTCAGTTTGAAGGCCACTAAGCAGGGCTGGGTGGGGAGGAATTCCAGTGATTGACGCACTTGCAGGGCGTCGCCCATGCGGAAGGCTGGGTGGTGCTGTCGCAGGTGTATCAGCTGCTTGTAGTAGTTGAATACATCGGCATAGCGAACCATATTGCCCCAGTCAAGTTGGTTGATGGAGTCGGGCGACTCAAAGCTGTTGTGTACGCCTTTCTTGTTGCGGAACATCTCCTCACCAGAGAGGATAAAAGGAACACCTTGCGAGGTGAACACGGCTGTTTGGGCGAGCTTGTCGAGACGGATAATCTCGGCATCGCTGACATTGGGAATGGAAGCACGCAATCGGTCGGTGAGACACATGTCGTCGTGACAACTCACGTAGGAGATCATTTGTGTGGGTTCGTTGGCCCATGCGCTCTTGGAGTAGTTGACTTTCTGCATTTCTACTTGAGGATGTTTGACAGCTCCTGCAATACCGAACTTCAGACTTTCTTCTTCGCCGGGGATGCCTGCCAGGAATGCTCCCTTGGTGTCGTCGCTGAAAGGCCCGCGCAGGGCGTCACGCATCTCATCGCTGAAAGCGGCGATGCGCGACATGCGGTCGATGTTGGCTTTCATGCCCAGTTCACTGGTGGGATATGCACAAGTGCCTGCCGACCATCCCTCACCGTAGATGAAAATGGTGGGGTCTATCTCGTCAACAGCCTTGCGGATGGCATTCATGGTCTCGATATCGTGGACACCCATGAGGTCAAAGCGGAAACCATCGATATGATACTCGTTGATCCAATATTTCACACTCTCAATCATGAATTGGCGCATATTCCATTTCTCCGAGGCCGTCTCATTGCCACAGCCGGAACCGTTGCTGTATTGACCGTCTGCTGTTTTGCGGAAGTAGTAATCTGGCCAGGTGAGTTGGAAATTGCTGTTCTCTATATTGAAAGTGTGGTTGTACACTACGTCAAGGATGACGCGGATGTTAGCCTTGTGGAGGGTCATAACCATCTGCTTGAACTCCCGTATACGTGTGTATGGGTCATAGGGGTCGGTGGAGTAACTGCCTTCAGGCACATTGTAATTGAGCGGGTCGTACCCCCAGTTGTATTGCGGTGAGAAATCTGCTTGGGCGGGTATCACACCCTCCGGGAGACTCTCGTAGGCATGCTGATAGTATAGATCGGGGTCTATGCGATTCTCATCAACCGACGCATAGTCGAAAGATGGCAGGATGTGAACGGCGTTCACACCCAGCTCTTTCAGGTGGTAGATAGCTTTCTGCTCTGTGAGCGCAAGAAATTTTCCTTTGTAGATGAAGCCAGAGGAGGGATGTATGCTAAAATCGCGGTGGTGCATCTCGTAGATGACGAGATCGCTGGGAGATTTGAGCACAGGGCGTTTGTCTGTGGCCCATCCGTCGGGATTTGTCTTCGACAGGTCGATGATGGCGGCTCTATGGCCGTTGACACCTACTGCCTTGGCGAAGATACCTGGTGTCTCACGCCATTTCTTCCGTGTGCCTGTCACGTCGAACGTGTAGAATTTCCCTTCCATCTCTGCCTTGCCTTTGCGAAGATGGGCGGTCCACACGCCGTCCTCACGTCTCATCTTCACTGTGCGTATAGGCTTGCCGCCCATGCCATCGGAGTAAATTCTGACTTTCACTCCTTTGGCCTTTTCTGGCGCAAGCAGTCGGAATGTAGTCTCTTGGACTCCGAGCGTCAGTTCATCATATGCTGGTTGTTGAGCCATCATAGGCTCAAAGGTTAGTGTTGCTGTCAAAGCTATTAATATGCTTCTTGTATTCATGGGGTATCATGTTTTCTAATGTTTTAAGAGAACTTAGAGCATTCAGGATATCTATAGCATATAGATTCCTTTGTTTATCTAAGCATCATACGACGAAGGACTATTTCGCTATCAGTGAGACGGCGAAACCACCACCTGGCGCTTCTTTGAGCTTAAGCACATCACCACGTTTCACGGTCTTGTGGGTAATGGTGTATGCCTGAGGATTGGTCTCATAATGGGTGTCTTTCGCATCAGCATAGATGGTGCAGTCGTATTTGCGACCTTTGTCGAGGAAATCCAGCCTGACGATGGCGGTGTGGCCGTTTTCATCGCATTTGCCGCCAACAAACCAATTGTCGGTGCCTTTGGCTTTGCGGGCCACTGTGATATAGTCGGCGGGCTCAGCCTCGAGATAGCGGCTGTCATCCCAGTCACAGGCAACATCGCGGATAAACTGGAAGGCATCGTCGTATTTCTCATAATTCTCTGGCAGGTCGGCTGCCATCTGAAGAGGTGAGTACATCGTCAGGTAGAGGGCCAGCGAACCGGCGATAGTGATGCGTGCCCATGATGTGTTGTCGCTCCATGTGGAGAGCTTGGTCACAAAAATACCGGGGGTGTAGTCCATCGGACCGCCTTGCAGACGGGTGAAGGGAAGAATGCAGGTGTGGTCGGGACGGCTGCCGCCGAATGCCTCGTACTCTGTGCCGCGGGCAGACTCGCCGCCGACAAGGTTGGGATAAGTGCGGCAGATGCCTGTAGGACGAGTGGCTTCATGCGAGTTGACCATAATGTGATGCTTGGCGGCTTCCTTGATGACATACAGATAATGGTTGTTCATCGATTGTGAATAGTGGTGGTCTCCACGTGGGATAATATCGCCCACATAACCGGTCTTCACAGCGTCATAACCATATCGTTTCATCAGTTCGAATGCTTCCTTAATATGTCGCTCATAATTCTGGCTGCTGGAGGATGTCTCGTGATGCATCAGAATTTTCACTCCCTTTGAGTGGGCATATTCATTGAGCATCTTGATATCGAAGTCGGGATAAGGGGTCACAAAGTCGAACACATCGCGCTTCCACATGTTGGCCCAGTCTTCCCAACCTACGTTCCAGCCTTCCACCAGTACCTCGTCAAGGCCATTTTTGGCGGCAAAATCGATATACCGTTTCACTTTCTCGTTGTTGGCGGCATGACGCCCGTTGGGCTTCACTTTGCTCCAGTCTATGTTGTCGAGCTTGATGCTTGGAAAATCATCGGTGTAGTTCCAGGAGCTCTTGCCGACAATCATCTCCCACCACACACCACAGTATTTGGTAGGATGGATCCACGAGGTGTCCTCTATCTTGCAGGGCTCGTTGAGATTGAGAATGAGATTGGATGAGAGCATGTCACGGGCATCGTCGGATACTATTACTGTGCGCCATGGTGTCTCGCAAGGGGTCTGCATGGCTCCTTTCAGACCCGTAGCATCGGGAGTGAGATGGCTCACGAAGGTATAGGGTGAGGGCAGCGGGTAGGCAGATGGCGTGGGGGCAGGGGTATAGGCATTGCTGCCACCACCTAATTTCGTCGTCAATGCCTTGGTCTGTTCGTCGACGAGCTCCAGGTGCATGGTGGCATAGTCCAGACATGCGGCCTCATGGATGTTGATATAAAGGCCGTCGTCGGTTTTCATTTGAAGGGATGTTTGTACACCTGTTTCCGAGAAGACCGCCACCGATGAGTTGCCCCAATTGACGGCTTGTCTCATCCTGCCGCGGATTTCGGATAGACGAGTCTCTTGGGTTTCCTGCTCCTGGGTGTCGTAGTCTCCAGGGAGCCACCATGCCATATGATTTCCTGCCATGGCAAACTCTGTGCGCTCTTCCTTGATGAGGAAATAGTTCAGGTCTTTCTGCTGTGGAAACTCATAGCGTAGCCCCATGCCATCGTCGTAGACACGAAAGCGTATAATAATTTGACGGGAGGTCGATTCCTGAGTGAGGGTGACGGCCAGTTCTTCATAATTATTGCGGATAGTGGACGTCTCTCCCCAAACGGGTTTCCAGGTCTCGTCGAAGTGACTGTACTTGTGGTCGGTGATGGTAAAACCGTCCATGAGGTCGGTCTCTTCCTTACCTTTGCTGGCATGTTTGTCACGAGCAAGTTCCAACCCTAAATGACAGGGCTTGATCACAACCTTTCCTTTGTATTTCATCTCGTAGGTGGGACGGCCGTTGTCAAGACTGAAACTTACCTGTACGTTGCCGTTGGGTGATTCCACTGTCATGGCAGAAAGTGACAGCGTTGTCAGAAGGAACAAAAGAGTGATGATTTTTTTCATTTTCTTGATATTTTGCTATATGTGATGGAATAGTATGTTATCTGCCACTTTGAACAATCAGTTCGGTGATGTTGTCGTTGAACTGATGGTTGTTCATCAGCTCCTCTATCGTGAGGTGCATGCGGTAGCGCCAGTAGTGCTTGGGATTGGCGGGGATATTGATACGCTCAGCATTGGCATCGGCAAGACGTAATTTCTCGTCGATGGCAAGCCAGTCTTGAATGGAAATCACGCAAAGCATCGACGGACTGGTGAGGTGGCGCGAGATGATGTCACGTGCCAACCATCCTGGAAGCGGATGTGGTGCGTTGCCGCCGCGGTAGAGCATCGTGTTGTAATATTCCTCGGTGCGCTCCATGTCCTCGTCCCACCATTGACGTAGGGTGGGCATGTCGTGGCTGGAGATAGTGCATACTGAGCGGTAGGGATTACGTGAGAGATGACCGAACCTGACTTTCGGGTCTTTTGGCATCGACTGAAGTTCCAGGCTGAGGATACGTAGCTCATTCATCACCCAGGGCACGCAGTCGGGCACCATGCCGAGGTCTTCGGCACATACCAGCATGCGTGTGGCATTCACCAATTTTGGCAGTTTACGCATGGCCTCACGATACCAGAAATGGTTGTTGCGACGATAGTAATAATCATTGTATAGGCGGTTGAAAACATCCTTTTCACGATCGTCAAGTGCTTTATATATAAAATCAAACTGCACGGAGATGCGTGGGTGGAATCTGTTGGGGTCGCGATGGTCGCGCACAAAAAGCATATCACTGATCAACGCATAGAGACCATCACGAATCATGATGTCTGTCTCACTGTCTCTGCCGGTGAAGACGGCCTCCACCTTACGCTGCGTGTCATACTCGGCACGCATGCGGTACATGCCATTGTCAGTGGATTCCACATATTTTTCTCTCACCTCATTGGCATGCTCGTGGAAAATGGCATCGAGTACGGCGTCGGTGATGTATGGCTCGGTGAAGAGCTGCTCCTGGAAGCGCAGACCGTAGGCCTCAATCTCCTCGCGGGTCATGCTGAGCGATGGACTGAATTGTCCGAGCAGACCGTGTACGGAGTCGATGGGTATTTCCCATATGCGGAAGAAACCAAGCACATGGTCAATGCGGTAGGCATCGAAGAAATGTGACATATTGGAAAAACGACGTACCCACCAGGCGCAGTCGTCGGCAAGCATCTCCTCCCAGTTGTAGGTGGGGAAACCCCAGTTTTGTCCGTTGGCGGAGAAATCGTCAGGTGGCGCTCCTGCCTGACCGTTGAGATTGAAGTATCTGGGCTCTTGCCATGCGTCGCAACCATTGCGGTTGACACCAATGGGGATGTCACCCTTGAGGATGACACCACGTTCACGGGCATAGGCGTGTACTCTCTCCATCTGCGTGTAGAGAATGTATTGCACGTAGTAGAAGAATGAAACCTCCTTGAATGCCTTGCTGCGTGGTGAAGAGAGACTCTGGCGGTCGGCTTCATCCCAGTTGTTATGATCAGGCCACTGGCTGAAATCGGCGGTGCCGTATTTGTCACGAAGCATGCAATATTGAGCATAGGGAACCAACCACTGCTTGGTGCTCTCAAAGAATTTCTTGAAGGGGGAGGAAGATACTGTGGCTTTCCACTCCTGTGCATACAAATCCTTGAGATAGGCGGTCTTGACAGCGTTTACACGCTCATAGTCTATCTGGGGAAGGGCATTCAACTCTTTTCTCTGTGTCTCATACTCGGTGCGCTTCTTCTCATCGGAGAGCAAGGGGAGGACAGTGAGGTCGGCATACTGTGGATGCAAGGCAAAAATGCTGATACAACTGTATGGATAGGAGTCGGTCCAGGTGTGGGTGATGGTGGTGTCGTTGATGGGGAGAATCTGAAGCAAACGCTGACGGGTATGGGCTATCCAGTCGATCATCTTCCGCAAGTCTCCAAAGTCGCCCACGCCAAAACTACTCTCAGAACGAAGAGAGAAGACGGGCACCAGCGTGCCGGCACATTTCACAGGATAGATTTCAAAGTATGCTTCTGGCAACTCGTAGACTACCACATCGCCATCGCTCATTTCAGGGATGGTGATGATGCGGTTGTCGCCATGCTCCCAGATGGGGGTGATATCGATGTCCTCGTCGAGAACGACAAACTTAAACTCAAAGCGTGGCTGTGACAGTTTGCCGGCATCGATGTCGACAATCCACTCATTGTAATTGTGCTCATGCATGGGGGTGGCTGCCATGGGAGACCAACTGCCGAGTACTTGCTCATTGCCTATGACGGCAAGATGCTCACCATGGCGCAATTGTGGTGCACGAACTTTCAATCTGACAGTGCGTAAAAATGATTGTTTCTGCGGAAGAATATGCTCACGACGGTTGATGCAGTCGGTCATGGCCGAACTGTAGAGATAGGCATTCTCCGGAATGTCCAGCCAATGGTCATAGACCATATATGTGTTGGCCTTTGAGGCAATCAGTTCAAGTCGGTGTGCCTCTAAGGTCCATTCCTGACGAATCATCTGTCCATCGCGCTTGACGCTATAGTAGTAGTTGAATGTTGAATCTGATTTGAGGATGTTGCGCAACTCACATGTCCACCGTTCGCCGTCAAGGGTGTTCATGCGACATTCGGCGACTTTGTGCTCCTCCTCTTTTTCCGAGGAAATGATATTGAGCACCAATTCCTCGCCAAAGGTTGTTTTGTAGTCTATATTAAATAGTAAGTTCATAATATATAGGTTTTGGTAGTTGATTGCTTTCTTGTATTTGGTGAATTATTTCGACCTTTTCCCGCCATAACAATGTCTAAGCAAGCTTGCGATGCTCATTTGGCTTATCGAAAATGTGATTTTCATTCCATATTATGAGAGTTGAATTGAGATGAATGTGCAAACGTTTACGCAGCAGCGTTTCTGCATGAAGCATCTTTATCTCATTTCATATACATTTTTAGCTTTTCTTTTCCTTGATAAAGTTGACACATATGGCTCCTATCACCAGCAAGACACCAGATACGATCATCATGGTGCTCTGATGTGAACCTACCAGTCTGAAGACGATGCCACCGCAGAGTGCAGCGACGATTTGTGGTAAGCAGATAGTGCAATTGAAAAGACCGAGATAGGCTCCCATATGACCATAGCCTTGAAGCGCATTGGTGACGATGGTGAAAGGCATGGCGAGCATGGCTGCCCAGGCGGCTCCAATAAGAATGAATGGAATGATCATGACAAATTTGTCGTGTACGAAAGGTATCATGGCAAAGCCAATGCCACCGATGATCAGACTGACGGCATAGGCCATCTTGATATTCCTGAACTTTGGCAGCATCGTGGCCCAAAGCACACTGGCCATGGCCTGTATCGCATAGAGTACGCCTGTCCAGTTACCGGCATCCTGATACCCCTTGGAACTGGGATTAGTGGTGTCCCAAACGGTTTCTGATACGGCGTCGACAACGTATGTCCACATGTAGAGAAATGCTGCCCAACAGAAGAATTGGACAAGTCCCACTTTCCAGAAGTTCGCAGGGGCATTCTTAAGAAGTGTAATCCAGTTTGCCTTACCCTCATTGTCTCGTTCGGTGACCCCGTTGTATTGTGCATATTCTTTTGGATTCCACTCTTTGACTTTGATGGTGGTATAGATGACACAGAGAATCAATATCAGTGCTCCAATGTAGAAAGACCATATCACAGAGTCGGGTACTACACCATCTGGAGCCTCATTGCTCAAGCCTATCCAAGTGAATAAAAACGGGAACATAAATCCTATCACCGAACCGGCATTGCAAAGAAATGACTGGATACTATAGGCCTTGGCTTTCTGCTTTTCATTAACCATGTCACCGACAAGCATCTTAAAAGGCTGCATGGCCATATTGATGGAGGTGTCGAGTAGCATCAGGGCGAAAAGACCAAAGATGAGTGCTGCGCCGACAGACATCCCAAATGAACCTGCGTTGGGGAGAAGGCACATGACAGATACGGCTGTGGCTGCGCCAATGAAAAGATAGGGAATACGACGCCCAAAGCGGCACCATGTCTTGTCGGACAATGTACCGACGATGGGCTGTACGATGATTCCCATCAATGGAGGAAGTACCCAGAAAAAACTGAGCGAATGGGGATCGGCACCTAATGTGCGGAAGATTCGACTGATATTACCACTCTGCAAAGCATAGGCTATCTGTACGCCGAAAAAACCGAAACTAAGGTTCCATAACTTCCAAAAATTTAGATCTGGTTTCGTTTTCATCTTATTTAGGTTTTATTGATTTATTGGTTTTGTTGTTATTATAGTGTATAAAAATATATAGGGCCTTTGGCGGATGATGTCTGATGCCTACCTCGTCGTTCCTCTTACAATGAGCCGGGTGCGCACAATGCGCTTCTCCACTTTCTCCATCGGAATAAACCCCTCAATCTTACCTATTAATATGTTGGCGGCCTCTTCACCAACCACCTTGCCTCGCTGTTCTACAGTGGTGAGCATGGGGTCGCAGGCGATGGCGCGCTCACCATTGGTAAACCCACAGATGGAAACATCCTCCGGCACACGCAGACCCATATGTTTGGCAGTGTAGAGAATGCCGATGGCTGTGTCGTCGTTGACGGCAAAGAATGCGTCGGGACGGTCTTCCATCGAAAGTAATTCAGGCGTAATCATCTCAGCATCTGTACGGTTGTCGCAAAAGCGAATGTATCGATCGTCGACAGAAAGTCCATGACGGCGAAGCGCATCATGATAGCCATTGAAGCGATTCTTGGTGATCTCAAGTTTCATGGGCGATGAGTAAAAGGCGATACGCCGGCAACCTGTCTCTATCAGGTGGTTGACAGCGTTGAGGGCACCCATATAGTCGTCGACCACTACGCGGCTGGAATCCACACCTGTACAAATGCGGTCGAAAAACACAAGGGGAACACCATTGTCCAACAGATGTTGGAAATGATCGTAGTGCGAGGTGTCTTTGGCTTGTGATACGATGATGCCGCATACCTTGCTCTTATAGAACGACTGACAGATACGCACCTCACGCTCATACATCTCGTCGCTCTGTGCCACCATCAGTTGATAGCCATGGGCGGATGCCTCCTCCTCAATGCCACTGAGTATTGACGAGAAATAGAAATGATTGATCTGAGGCATGATGACACCGATGATGTGCAAAGGATGGATGCGGCTGTGACGAAGCGACTCTGCAAGCATGTTCGGGGCGAAATTGTGCTCACGGGCATATTCCTTGATCGCCTCTTTCCGCTTGGCACTGATGCGAGGACTGTCGTTCAATGCGCGAGAAACCGTAGCTACAGACACTCCGAGAGCCTGTGCTATATCCTTCATCGTGATGGGTGCATGATCTTTCATATTGCAAAAATAGACAAATCTTCAATAAAGTGTTCTCCGCATATTATTAAAAATGAATATTATTTGTGCAAACGATTGCATTGATATAAATCAATTTTTTTGTGTGAAAAAAGTACAATGTTTCAAAATGTATATTACTTTTGCATTCTGTGAGATAACCATTCAATTAAAATGTAAATAACTACTAAATATTTCGTTAACTTAATAACTAAAATGATGAAGCAGGTAAAAATCAAATTGCCTCTGAGGATGATGGCCATCTTTTTTGGCTTATTCCTCACTGCAACGGCCTTTGCACAGACATTCACTGTCAATGGTCATGTGAAGGATGCTACCGGCGAAGACATTATTGGAGCAACTGTCCGCATCGCAGGACAAACAGGCGGTGTGGTCACCGACTTCGACGGTAACTTCGAGATTCAAGCAAAAAGTGGCGACGTTCTGCAAGTTTCATACGTTGGGTATGAAGTGGCAGAGGTGGCTGCTGCTCCTCATGTGGAGGTGCTACTCCAGGATGACACGCACGCACTCAATGAAGTGGTGGTCATTGGTTATGGTGTAGCAAAGAAAAACGACCTCACCGGTTCGGTGACAGCATTGAAACCAGATGAGAAGAACCACGGTCTTGTCACCAACGCCCAGGATATGATCCAAGGTAAGATCGCTGGTGTCAACGTGACAAGTGGTGGTGGTACACCAGGTGGTGGAGCTACAATCCGTATACGTGGTGGTTCCTCCCTGAACGCCAGTGACGACCCATTGATCGTCATTGACGGTCTCGCTATGGACAATGTGGGTGTCAAGGGTGCTGCCAACCCTCTCACGATGGTTAACCCTAACGATATTGAGAGTTTCACGGTGCTGAAAGATGCTTCTGCTACAGCCATCTACGGTAGCCGTGGTTCTAATGGTGTCATTATCATCACTACCAAGAAGGGACGCGCAGGTATGGCTCCAAAGGTGAGCTACAATGGCAACGTGTCGTATTCCACCAAGCGAAAGACTCTTGACGTGCTTGATGCTGCTGAATACACCGGCTTTATTAAAAAATACTATGGCGCTGACTCTGAGGCTGCCTCTTTGCTGGGTAACAGTGACACTGACTGGCAGGACGAAATCTTCCATGGGGCTGTCTCACATGATCACAACGTCACCCTGCAAGGTGGACTCGCCAACATGCCCTATCGTCTCAGTGTCGGTTACACAGACCAGAACGGTATCCTCAAAACCTCAAACTTCCAGCGCGTGACCACGAGTGTCACTTTGAACCCCTCGTTCTTACAGGATCACCTGAAGTTCAACATCAATGGTAAATTCATGTATGCGCACAACCGCTACGCTAATGAAACTGCCATCGGTGATGCTACTCGTATGGATCCTACACAGCCTATCACATCGACAGATGACAAGTATAAAAACTATCATGGCTATTGGCAGTGGACTGACAGCGGATCGTCTCTCAAGGACGACAACTATCCCACCATGTGGAATCGCAATACAGTGGCCAACCCATTGTCAAGACTTTATGAGAAAAACGACCGTGCCAATTCATACGATTATATGGGTAATGTGGAAGTGGACTACCAAATTCATGGATTCGAAGACTTGCGTCTGCACATGAACGCCAGCGGCGACTGGGCAAATGGTCAACAGGACACCGACTATGCCAAATGGGGACCAACCAACTTCTACTATGGCAACAGCGGTTTCAGCAAAGAGCATAAATACAATCTTACTTATACCGCATACGCACAATACTACAAGGATTTCCTTGAGACACAGCATTTCGACATCATGGGTGGTTATGAGTGGAGTCACTCAAAGCACTGGGGAGACTCTTACTACGCAGGACTGTATCCAACGACCACCAACCAGGTCATCACTTATGATGATGGTACTACGGCAGCAGCCGCTGGAAAACCATACAATGCTTCTACCAGCATCTGGAAGACAGAGAACTATCTCGTCAGTTTCTTCGGACGTGCTAACTATATCGCATGGGATCAGATCATGCTGACCGCTACCGTACGTCGTGACGGTTCGTCACGTTTCAAAGAGCACTGGGCAACATTCCCATCATTCGCTCTTGGATGGAAGATCAACGAGCTGCCATTCCTTAAGAATGTTAACGGTTTGGACGAACTGAAATTACGTATCGGATGGGGTAAGACAGGACAGCAGGAGGCCATCGGAGACTATAATTATTTCGCATCCTATAATGTCAATAATACGAATGTTGATGGACGTTATCCTATCCTCGGTGTCAACGACCAAGGTCTGCTCTATCGTCCCGATGCATACAATGCTGACCTGAAGTGGGAAACAACCACTACCAAGAATATCGGTCTTGATTTCTCATTCTTCCGTAACCGTGTTACAGGTAGTGTCGATGTCTATCATCGTAAGACTACAGACCTGATTAACTGGGCTTCTGTCTCGGCTGGTTCCAACTTCCGTAACCAGGTGGTCTCTAATATCGGTTCATTGGAGAATAAAGGTGTGGAGGCTTCGTTGACAGTTCGTCCTGTAGTCACAGAGAAATTCCAGTGGGAGCTGACAGCCAACTTCACCTATAATAAAAATGAAATTACTGAGTTGACAGGTGAATCCTCACTGATTCTCACTGGTGGCATCTCGGCTGGTACTGGTAACTATGTGCAGGCCAATACACCAGGATACCCCAAAAAATCATTCTATGTTTTCCAGCAAGTGTATGATGAGAATGGTATCCCTCTCGAGGGCGTCTATGTGGATAGAAATTCCGATGGCATCATCAACGACTCCGACCGCTATCTATACAAGAGTCCCGATGCTCCTTATACTGCCGGCTTAAGCTCACGTTTCCAGTTCTGGAACTGGGACTTTGGTTTCGGACTCCGCGCCAGCTTCGACAATTATGTGTATTGGGATAAGGAGGCTGGATATTCCAACGTGTCGAAACGATACGACTCCTCATTCGGCTATCTGCAGAATGTCATTCCTGGTGCAGTGGAGCGCAACTGGTCTACCTACGACCACGCTCTTTCTGACTACTTCGTACACAATGCCTCGTTCCTCAAGTGCGATAACATCACATTGGGATATTCGTTCAACAACCTCTTCAGGGGTGGAGCATATAGTGGCATCACCGGACGTATCTACGCTTCGGCTACCAATGTATTCACCATCACCAAATACAAGGGTATCGACCCCGAAGTCTATGGAGGTATTGACAACAATATGTACCCACGTCCTTTCACCCTGCAGCTGGGTGTGAACCTCAACTTCTAATGGTGAACAAGGCTTAGAAATGATAACATTAATTAAAGAATACAACTATGAACTTAAGATATATCAAAAATATAATTCCTGCGGCAGCATTGGTTGTTGCTGGACTGAGTTCTTGCACCGGCGACCTGGATGTCACACCAATTGACCCCAGTAAGACAATGGTTCCTGATGAGGCGGCTCTCTACACCAAATGCTACGCCAATATGGCATTGCAAGGACAAACGGGACAGAGCGGCGACTGCGACATCGACGGACTCGACGGTGGTACCGCAGGGTTTGTGCGACAGCTGTTTAACTCTAACGAACTTACCACTGATGAGGCTATCTGCGCATGGGGCGACCCGGGTATTCCCGCATTCAACTACAACCAGTATGATGCCTCACATCCCATGCTCAAAGGTTTCTACTATCGACTCTATACCGGTATCGCATACTGCAACCACTATCTTGAGGTTTGCGCTGGCGTGGATGCCACACGCGAAGCAGAGATCCGCTTCCTGCGTGCCATGTATTACTACCATCTGATGGATGCTTTCGGCAATGTGCCATTTGCTACAAAACTGATGTCCACATCTCCTGAACAAATCAGCCGTGCTGATCTCTTCAAGTGGATTGAGAGCGAACTGCTCGAGGTGAAAGATCAGATGCTCGCTCCGGCAGCACGTAAGGATACCGACCAAGGATATGGACGTGCCGATCAGGATGCCGCCAACATGCTTTTAGCTCGCCTGTACCTCAATGCTGAGGTATATACGGGAAGTGCACGTTGGGCTGAAGCAAAAGAGTATGCCGAGAAAATCATCAATGGTCCACACAAACTCTGGACACAAGGCATGAATGGATGGAGCGCATACCAGATGCTCTTCATGGGCGACAATGGTAGCAATGGCGCCTCACAGGAGGCTATCCTCCCACTGCTCCAGGACGGTGTGAAGACCACCGCATGGTGTACTTCTCTCTTCCTCATGGCATCTACCTGGAAGGCAGACATGGACACTGAGGCCAATTATGGCACAAGTGAATTTTGGGCTGGTAACCGAGCAAGACCACAACTCCTTGCCAAATTCTTCCCAAACAACGATGCACCGCAGGTGAAAATCAGCGATATGACAGTGGCTGCTGGCGACGACCGCGCACTGTTCTTCGGTATCGACCGTGAGCTGTCCATTTCTACTCCTACAGAGTTCACCTCAGGATATTCTGTGGGTAAGTATCGCAATACCTACGCATCGAATGGAAGTGCACACAACTCACAATTCATCGACACTGATTTCTTCCTCATGCGTGCCGCAGAGGCTTATCTCATTGCGGCAGAGGCTGATGCACGTCTCAATGGTGGCACGACCACAAACGCCGGTACAAACTATATCAATGCACTGCGTCAGCGTGCAAATACTACGACTGCCAATAGCTACACCACCGACCAAATCCTTGATGAGCGCGCACGCGAACTCTATTATGAGGGATTCCGCCGAACCGACCTCATCCGATATGGATACTTCGGAGGCGCCAACAGTGGCAAATATCTCTGGGAGTGGAAGGCCGGTGCACAAAACGGTGCTGCTTTCTCTGCCGATCTCAACCTCTTTGCCATCCCTGATGAGGATATCAATGCCAACCCCAACCTCAAGCAGAATCCTGGTTATTAATGTGCTACGTCTGTAAGAATTATAGCATTTAGAATATAGTAATATGAAAAAGATATATCAATTGACAATGCTGCTGGTTGCCGGCGCATTCGCCCTGACAGCATGCGAGGACGACAATGAGTCGAATCCTACCCTGACACAACCGACTTCGTTTGTGCTCAATGCTCCTGCTGTCAATGGCAACGTGGATTTACAGAAATCCCAGACTGTGGCACTCACATGGTCACAGCCAAGACCATACAATGATTTCGACGCACCTGTGGTTCCTACATACAAGGTGCAAATCTCTCCCTCCGGATCGTTCAACCAAGAATATGACGCCAATCTGGAGGACAACACCGGGGCTGACTTCTTCTCACTCGATGAAAGCTACAGTAACGGACAGAACGTGGAAATCAGTACTGAGACCCTCGACCGCAAACTTGTCCAGCTTTTCCTCTGGGAGGATGCTTCAAAGGTTCCCGCTTTGCTTGATCTCGCTATCCGCGTGAAAGCGTGTATTCAAGATGCCGGCTTCAACGAGTATAAGACCATCTACTCCAATGTCGTCAACATGAAGGCTGTGCCTTATTATATCGAGCTCAAACCTGCTGAGCCAATCCTCTGGTACATGGTGGGTAACTGTATCGGTAACTCTTCATGGAGCAATGGTGAGGTGGGCAATGGTCTTGTGCCAATGTTCCTCGTGCCCAATGAGCAATATGATGCTACCACTGGAGGCGGCTTGACTTCATTTACCGGCTACTTCCCCGAGGAGGGACAGTTCAAGTTCGTGCTCACACCTGGTGACTGGGGAGACCAACTCAATTTCACCAATGTGAAGAACCCAGGCAGTTTCCTCGGTGACTATGACGGCGACAACCATAACATCGCCATCCTCGAGGCTGGATACTACACCATACAAGTGGATACCAGGACCAACGACATCACTATCGAGAAATATGACAAAGACGTCAAGGTATATGACCAACTCTGTGTGGCAGGAACGTTCAACGAGTGGAGCGACACCGACATGACGCCTGTATTCACACTCGACGGCGCAGAAAACCATATCTGGAAGTGTGAGGTGAATGGTGGCGACAAACTCAAGGTGAAGACCGCCGGAAACTGGGATACCAACTGGGGCTATAAGAGCGGACTGGCTGGTGAAGGCGATGGAGATGGCAATCTCGTCGTTCCCGAGGGCAAGTTCCTCTTCTTGTTCAATGACATCACTGGCGATTACATGCTAATCGATATTTCGGAATAATAATTATTAAGATTACAATTATGACTAAGAAAATATTATTGGGAATGGCCATTGTGGCCTCGTTGGTTGCTTGTACCGACGACTACAAAGACTGGACTGACCCACAAACGGTCGCTCAGCCCGAAACAGTTTCCTTCGGCGATGGCAGTATCACCTCTGTGGGTGTCATCGACTTCAATCAAGTCACCGATGAATACGTGAAGGTGTGCAGCATCGTGCCACCTACGTCTACTGACGCTGCCTATACTCCCTCGTACACTATTACGCTCGGCGACAACTCATACGCAATCGACGCTGATGGTATGATGTCGGCTGCTGATCTGCAAAACTATGTGATCGAGCAGTACGGACGTCGCCCAGTAGAGCGCTCTGTCGACGCATACGTGTCGATGTGGCTCAGCAATGGCTCTACTGCCGTGAAGACCGCTACTTCTGATATCTTCCATGTGATTGCTATTCCTAAGGCTCCGCAGATCTCTCAGAACTACTACATCGTGGGTGGCGCCAGCGGCGACTGGGCCGGAACGGCTGCCTCCAAAGCGCTCAAGTTCTCTCACAGCGACAAGGATGTTTACGAGGATCCCGTCTTCACCATTATCATGGATGCTGCCGAGGGTGACACTTGGTTTGCTATCGGTGATGATGAGGCTTGCGACGCTATTACCAACAACAACGACTGGTCGAAACTCTTCGGTACCACCAAAGGTAATGGCAACACGGACCTCACCGGTACACTCGACCGCCGCTACAACCTCAGCGACGACGGTTCCTTCTGCGTGCCAGCCGGCGGCAAGCTCATCAAGGTGACACTCAACATGATGGACTACAGCTACCAGATTGAGTCGCTCAACATTGCGGAGAACTACTACCTCATAGGAGGACCGGGAAATTGGGACAACTCCAAGGATCAGAAGTTCTCACATAGCGACAAGAGCGTCTTCGACGATCCCGTCTTCACTTATACCTTCGAGAGTGCTGGCAGTGAGATGTGGTTCGCATTCGGCGACGATGAGGCTATCGATGCCGTGGGTGAAGGTGTGTGGAACAAACTCTTTGGTACCAAGGGCGAGAGCACGGACCTCAGTGGATCCTTCGACCGCCGCTATAACCTCGACGGCGACCACTCGTTCTGTGTGGATGGCTCGGCGAAGTACTATCGTTTCTCGGTCAACATGATGGACTTCACCTATGAGATTACTCCACTCAATTTCGGCGAGTTCATCTATGTGCCCGGCAATGCCCAGAAGTACAACACCGCTGTGGCTGATATGCCCGAATGGGGATGGACACCGGAATATGCACCAGCACTGCGCTCAGCCAACTTCGATGGTAAGTATGAAGGCTATGCCTACATGGATGGCGAGTTTAAGTTTACCTTGCAGCGCAATTGGAATGCTGAATACAACTACGACAGCTTCAATACCTATGACCCCATGTTCACCGGTCAGGCTGGAACTGGTGGCAACATCAACTGCACAGAGCCAGGTTATTACAGACTGGTTGCAGACATAGTCAGTGGCTCGCTGACAGCTACAAAACTCACATGGGGACTGGTTGGACCTGCCACGGCTGGTGGATGGGATGCCGGTGCATACACCGTCATGAACTACAACATGGTTGAAGACTGTTGGGAAATTACCACCACACTCAATGCTGATGCGTTCAAGTTTACCACCAATGGAAGTTGGGACATCAACTTGGGTGGTGACATCAACGATCTGTCAGAGAACGGTGCAGACATGTACATCAGCGAGGCTGGCACATACACCATCAAGTTGTATCCCAGCCGTTCACAGAGCGAGAAGATTTATGCTACCATTGTGAAACAGTAATAATATAAACTTTTGGCGATTATGAATAAGTTTTTTAATATAGCAGTCGTCGTGGCACTCCTTTTCGGAGTGTCCACAGCCGCCTGCGCACAGAACAATGAGAGCGACGAGTACTACCCTCACAATTTCATCTCGCTGCAGGGTGGCGCACAGGCTACGCTCACACACTATGATTTTATGGATCTTGTCACACCGCAGTTCGCAGTTTCCTTCGGACGCTATTTCAATCCGAAAGTTGGTGCACGCCTGCATGTGCAAGGTATGGATGTGAAAGGTGGCTTCCAACAGGAACGCTTCCCCGGTCTTGCTGCTGATGCTGACTATAAGTTCAAGGCTGTCACTGGTGACCTCGACCTTTTGATGAATATGTCGAACATCATTAATCCTAATCGTTCCTCACAGCGCTTCAACTGGATCTTGTTGGCTGGTTTTGGCGTGAACTACGGATGGGATTTCGATGAGTATAAAGGTATCGTAGCCGATATGACACGCGGCAACAATTTCTATGTCGGTCCAGACCAGTGTGGCACAAAACACAGTTCATTCAACGGACGTTTCGGCACACAGTTTGAATACAATTTCAGCCGCAATTTCGGTGTGAACCTTGAATTGGACGCCAACTACAAGAACGACTGTTACAACCTCAAGGCTAATTATGACCCCGATTGGCAGGTTGCCGCTTTCCTCGGCGTGTCATTCAAGTTTGGTATGAAGAAGAAGGCTGCCCCTGTGGTACTGCCTCCACCTCCACCACCAGTGGTTGAGCCGGAACCTGAGCCAGAGCCTGTGGTTGTACCAGAGCCTCCAAAGCCTGAGCCTGCACCTGTTGTCAAGGAAGAACCTCTCAAGGAGACTTTCTTCTATACCATCCGTGAGTCGGATCCCGACCCGGAGACCACTCTCAACAAGATTGTGGCATGGTGCAACAAGTATCCCTCAAAGAGCATCTCTATCAAGGGTTATGCCGACCGTGGCACCGGTAATCCACGTATCAATGTCGGCTATGCAAAGGCTCGTGCCGAGAAAGTGGCCAAGGCTTTGCAGGAGAAGGGCATCGACGCCAGCCGTATGGTTGTCGAGTCATTTGGTGACACCGTACAGCCTTTCACAGAGAATGACCGCAACCGTTGCGTCATCGTGGTGGGTGAGTAATCTGTTCTCATGAAAAAAATCCTGGGATGCTTAGAGTATCCCAGGATTTTTTGACGCCTCATGGTTTTTTGCCTATTTGCTGTGATGTCTTGTTATATATAAATGCAATCGTTTGCATTGTTTGCGCAAATAAAATTATTGTCTGCTGGAGAGGAAATGCCAAAATGTTTCATATATTTGCATTCAGATAATAATACCTTAACCAATGAAGAAATTTTTTACTCTTTTGATGATGCTTGTCTTGGCATCCTATAATACTGTCTCTGCACAAGGATGGCCAGAGAATTACAATGGTGTGATGCTTCAGGGATTTTACTGGGATTCTTATAAGGACAGTAAATGGACCTATCTACAAGAACAGGCCGATGAATTGGCGCCTTATTTCAGTTTGGTATGGATACCTCAGAGTGCCAACTGTGGGGGGCAGTCCATGGGTTACGACGACCTATATTGGTTTTCTAACTACAATAGCTCCTTTGGTACTGAGACTGAGTTGCGCAACCTTATTGCCGCTTTCCGTGAGCATGGTATAGGAACCATCGCCGACGTGGTGGTAAACCATCGCAAAAACGTGTCCAATTGGGTGGATTTCCCACGTGAGACCTATAATGGCGTGACATACGAACTGATATCTACAGACATCTGTGCCAATGATGATGGAGGAGCCACTAAGACATGGGCAAATGCTAATGGATACAGTCTCAGCTCGAAGAATGACAGTGGTGAGGGATGGGATGGCATGCGCGATCTCGACCATTATAGTGAGAATGTGCAGAATAATGTGAAAGCATACCTGAATATGCTGCTGAAAAATCTGGGATATGCTGGCTTCCGCTACGACATGGTAAAGGGTTATGCGGGATCTTTTACAGGTATGTATAATAGTGACGCCAACCCTACCTTCTCCGTGGGAGAATATTGGGACGGCAATGCTAACAGTGTGAAGTCGTGGATAAATGCCACGAAGGTGGATGGAAATATCCAAAGTGCCGCTTTCGACTTCCCCTTCCGCTATACTGTGCGTGATGCCATTGCTGGTGATTGGCGTAAATTGTCCAACAGTAGTCTGATTTCCGACAATGGATATAAACGCTACGCTGTGACTTTTGTTGAGAATCATGACACAGAGAAACGTACTAATGCCAATCAGGATCCCATCGTAAAAGACACGTTGGCTGCTAATGCCTTCATGCTGGCCATGCCTGGAACACCATGTGTGTTCTATAAGCATTGGATTGATTGCAAGCGGGAAATCAAAGCTATGATTGACTTGAGGAAATTTACGGGTATTCATAACCAAAGTAGTGCGGTGAATGCTGCAAGTAATACAAATTATTATGTGGTTATCACTGATAACAAGCTGATGACCGTCGTCGGTCCGTCGGCAGGGACATATACTCCCACCAATGGCAACTATGTCAAAGTGCTTTCAGGACATCATTATGCCTATTATCTCAACAAATCCCTTGGTACGGCTTGGATAGATCTTTCCTCTGGCGACTACAAGGGTGAGCAAAGTGCGCTGGTGACGGCTGTATCTGCTGACGCAAATGCTCAACTGGTCTATACTACCGATGGATCGACTCCCACGGCATCCTCAACCAAAGTGCAAAGTGGCTCAAAAATAACCATACCCGTCGGCGCTACGACACTTTCCGTCGGATTGCTCATCGATGGCGCTGTCAGTGGCGTGGTTTCACGTCAATATAATGTGACGGATTATGTGCCGTTTGACCCGTACACCATCACCGTGTATTGCAATGGCGATAAGGTAGGATGGACCGACTATATTAATTTCTGGACATGGGGCGGCGATGGCTCACATTCTCCTTCCAAGACTTCATGGCCTGGCGATAAGGTGACAACAAGTACCACCATCGATGGTAAAAAATGGTTTTACAAAAACTTTACCATCAACAGCGAGGATGATGCTGTCTGTTTCGTATTCAGTACTGGCAGCGGATCTCCACAGACGGTGGATGTAAATGATATCAATAAGGATACTTTCTTTGAAATATCGACCGATCAGACAGATGGAAAATATTTGGTCAATACTGTGGCTGCGGAGATCCCGGAAATCGTTGTAAGGGAGGAGTATCCTAATCACCTCGATATTTATTCCATCAATGGCATGCTTGTGAGAAAAGCTGTTTCCTCTAAAAATATGGAGGAGGTCGTCAGTTCTCTTCCCAAGGGCATCTATATCGTAAATGGCAAGAAAATCTCAGTTAAATAGTCCGGGGACTTTTGTGGTTTTCCTCATGAATTCCTGAGATTCTGTCTCAGATGTGTGAGCCTGAGTCCTTTCTTGGGTAGAAATGGGCGTGGCTCGATGCTCCGGCCATTTCTTTGACAACAGCGTAAAGTTTCACCGTCATCCTTTCTTGGGTGCAGCAAAGGTACGAAATAATTCCGATTCTGTGTCATCTTTTCTCTTTTTTTGCTGTTACGCTGCACTTCTAATAAATAGTTAATATTCAATAAACTATTACACTTATGGTTAAATAATCGAAATCCTATGCAACATTTTTCAAACCTTTTCGTCATATAATAAATCTGATAATTATTTTTGTAAGGATAAAATATTCATTATTAATTCAGGACATATGAAAAAAAATCTTATTTTATTAGCTTTGTTGGCTACTGGTATGCTTTTCACAAGTTGTGCAAGCAAGAGAGAACTGTTGGATTGCCAGAATGAGAACAAATCGCTGACCAGCAGTTACCAGGATGTGAAAGAGCAACTTGCCGCCAGTAACACACGTGTACAAAGTCTCGA
>FLNZ01004427.1_pt1 | contig 36343 bp, 23 predicted proteins | sample 1140391 | NCBI WGS metagenome assembly FLNZ01 (sample SAMEA3878171, study PRJEB12797) | bioreactor metagenome | biome: Moose rumen | place: Sweden | collected 2011-10 | reverse complement strand
CACTATGCTGTGTATGCCAAGACGCTCAAGCTCGTAATGGATGGAGAAGCCACTGAACCCTATCTCATGGGCGGCATAATAGTCGCCACCAGGAAAATGAGCATCTAGATAGTTTCTCAATGCATCAGCGCTTGCAGGCTGGGAAAAAGGTTTTGGCGACAGATGGTTTGTGCGTATGCACACATGCCACTGCTTCAGATGAACATCAATTCCGATGTAAACTGTTTCGTCTTTGAAAAAATCTTTGTAATTTTGCATGGGCAAAAGTTTTTATGTTAGTATTAATATATTTCTTATTCACACTTCAAATATACAAACAAAAAAAACATTTGCCCATTTTTTTTCAAAAAACAAGAAAAAGTCCTTATGTTTGCTTTTGAGTTTGCAAACATAGGGACTGTTCTTCTGTCTAAAAAGACAAGAGAAACAGGAGAGATCTTGCAATTCCTGTAACTCTGTCAAAAAAGTCTGTCTGTCAAAAAATTGTTTTCAATTGTATGTAATTGTCTGAAAAAATTGGTAACTTTGCGACTGCAAAGACGATGGGAGTCATACTCCCCTACACGAGGGTGTGCTAAAATGCGGGTTTTAATTAAACAACTGAATTATCTGAATGTTCTGAATTCATCAACACCCTGTCTGACAAGTTTTTATGAGTTGGCAAATAATCAGATTAATCAGAAGAATCAGTTGTTTTTTATTTTTGACACAGCCTCAGCTTTCAAAACCATAAATGACCAATGAAACAATATCTCGACTTATTGCAGCATGTGCTGGATAATGGCACTGTTAAGCATGACCGCACGGGCACTGGCACGAAGAGTGTCTTTGGCTACCAGCTGCGGTGCGACTTGAGCGAGGGGTTCCCTCTGCTCACCACCAAGAAGGTGCATCTCAAGTCTATCATCTACGAACTGCTGTGGTTCCTCAAGGGCGACACCAATGTGCGGTACCTGCAGGAGCACGGGGTGCGCATCTGGAACGAGTGGGCCGACGAGAACGGCGACCTGGGGCCCGTATATGGCGGCCAGTGGCGGTCGTGGCCCGACTACAACGGCGGTCACATCGACCAAATCTCGCAAATCATTGACCAAATCAAGAACACCCCCGACTCGCGCCGCATCATTGTGAGCGCTTGGAACGTTGCCGACGTGCCCACGATGAAGTTGCCGCCTTGCCACACGTTGTTTCAGTTCTATGTGGCTAACGGCAAGCTTAGCCTGCAGCTCTACCAGCGCAGCGCCGACCTGTTCCTGGGTGTGCCGTTCAACATCGCCAGCTACTCCCTGCTGTGCATGATGGTGGCGCATGTCACCGGCCTTGAGCCGGGCGAGTTTATCCACACCTTTGGCGATGCCCACATCTACCTCAACCACATGGACCAGGTGCATGAGCAGCTCAGCCGCGAGCCGCGCCCGCTGCCCCGCATGGTGCTCAACCCCGAGGTGAAAAGCATCTTCGACTACCAGTACGACGACTTCAAGCTCGAAGGCTACGACCCCTGGCCACTAATCAAGGGAGTGGTATCGGTTTAATGCAGAATGCACAATTCATAATGCATAATGCTTAATGCAGAATTTCTCAACTATGAACTGTGAACTGTGAACTATGAACTCTAAACTATGAACTCTAAACTCTAAACAAAATGCTTTCAGCAATAGTAGCAATCGACCGCAATGGGGCTATTGGCAAGCAGGGGCAACTGCTGTGCCACCTGCCAGCCGACATGAAGCATTTCAAAGAGACAACCATGGGGCATTCCATCGTGATGGGGCGCAAGACCTTTGAGTCGTTCCCAAAGGGCGCTCTGCCCGGGCGGCAGAATATCGTCATCACCCGCAATCTCGACTATGCCGCCGAGGGTGTGACCGTGGTCCACAGCGCCAGCGAGGCACTAGCGGCAGCCACCATGCCTGGCGAGGTGTTCATCATTGGCGGCGAAGAGATTTACCGCGCCACCTTCGAGATGGTCAATACCATCCACCTGACGGTAATCGACCACAAATTTAAGGATGCCGACGCCCACTTCCCCCGCATCGACATGCGCTCCTGGAAAATCATCAGCGAAGACCCTCACCCCGCCGACGACCGCAACCCCTACCCTTACACCTTCATGACCCTCCACCGCAAACGCCCAAGATAAATCATACTCAATATTCCTTTGATAACACTATACGCTACGATTCATTCAAAAAGCTACGAGCAAAGTTCGTCAAAAAGCCTGCTTACGCAGGAAAATAATTTTGTCTATTAAACATTTGCGAATAATTAGGATATGATTGACATCACAAATGAAGCAATAAGACTCGATCTATATTTCAAATTACGTGGTGCTGCCATTAATGTGCAAAAAAACTTAGGTCCATTTATGGTGGAGAAATATTATGAGAAAGCCATGATGATAGAACTGGCTGCTCTGGGAATAAATGCTAACAACCAAGTTAAAATACCTACTTTCTATAAAGGGCAGCCGCTGGATCTGGAACTTCAGGCAGACATCGTTGTGGAAAATGAAATCATCATTGAACTAAAAGCAACACCACGAATGGAAAAGTCTCACATTAGACAGTTGTTGACCTACATGAAATTGATGCGAAAGCATTATGGACTTATTCTTAATTTTGGGATTTCAGATATGTCACAATATGGAATGAAGGCTTTTGTGTTATCTGATTTTGACGAGGTTGTCAATTCAAAAGGAGACTTTGAAGACAGAGTTGGTGTAGCCGTTTTTACATAGAATCGTCGCTTATTTATTCTGATAAAAAATCTAATTCTGAGCTTGCGAGGCTTTTCGACACCAGCAGGTGCAGCTTTTCGAATCTGTTGCGACCTCATGGGCGCCTACCATGCTAAGATTCAATAAAAAAACACCACTTGCAAAATGCTAGCGGTGTTTGTGTTATCTAGTTTATGTGCTGACTTACCTCACGATCAGCACCTTGGTAGTGCCTGCTCCTGAGCCGTCGGCTTGGGAGGCGATGATGGTGTAAACGCCCGTTGGCACAAGGTCACCATTGTAGTTGCATCCATCCCATGACACCATACCGCCAGTTGACTTGAGCGAGCAGATGACGCTGCCCGATGGGTCGGCAATCTTCACCAGTGAGTTCTCCATCAGTCCAGTGATGTTGATGGGACCTCCATAGTCGGGGCGCACGGGGTTAGGATAAGCGTAGATATTGCTGAAATTGGCCTGTCCTGGCGTGGCATCACTCACATACTCGGCGACACCAAACGGCGTGGTCACGAAAACGGCATTTCCCGTTGGGTCGCAGCACACCTGATAGATTTGGTTGGTGCCCAACACGCTGTTGGTGGCGTTGAAATTCTTGAGTACCTGCTGTCCGTCGGCACTCACCAGGAACAGTCCTGACTCGTTGGTGCCTATCCACTTGCGGTTAGCGCCATCCACCGCGATGCAGTTGATGGTCTGTCCGTCGAGCAGGTAGTCGGCAAGGTTAGTGCCGTCGTTGCGTGGCACTTTGATGTGAGTGACATTGAAGTCGGCATCAAACGCCTTGCTGGGGTCGAAGGCAATCATTCCCGAAGTCGTCCCCATCCACACCATGCCATTGTTGTCGGCAGTGATAGCGCGTATATCATACCATGCCATGTTCTTGCCGTCTTGATCGGGCAGAGTACCCGAAGCAAACGATATGCTATTCTTCACCGAGAGATCGCTGTTGTTGTTCCATATCACGATGGGTTTCTGGTAATGTCCACTAGCCGCCACCTTGGTGTCGCCAGCGCCAATGGCAAACTGCATACGCTTGAAACTGCTGTGGTTCAGGTTGCTGATGTGCGCTGTCTTGTTATAGATGAAATCTTGTGCTGTAAGCTGAGTCTTAGACTGCTTTGACGGTGTGAGCACACGCACGGGGTTCTCCTCGTCGGTGGTCTGCACAATCCACAAGTTGCCTTGAGAGTCGAATTTCAGTGCCGGCATACGGGTTTTCTTGATAAAGCCGCATTCCTCACCCACATAATTTGCCACAAATCTGCCATCAGTGACTTTAAAGATTCCCTTCTTGCGGGTGCTGAAGAAGTAGGTGTTGGCTTCATTTGGGGAGAACACAAACCACTGTGGACAATAACTTCCCTCGCCATCGGGCTCGGGCATATCCTCGGGGGTGATGTCCTTCCAAGTCACTCCATCAAAAGCGTTGAATTGCGTCTTGTTGGCCAACGTGAAGTTGATGTCTTGGTCGAGAAGGTCGTCAAGGATGGCGTTGTCGCTGGTGCTGGTGAGCACAAGCCTATCATTGGCAAGGTCATAAATCATCCAGAATGGCACCTTAGAGATGGAAATAGCGTTAGGCACCACATAATCGGTGGTAACTCCCCCATTGGTATGTATAAGCCCTTCTTCATTGAGGCACCACATACCGTCGCCGCTATCGAGAGAGGAGTAGATGCCGCCACCCTCGTGGCGCTCGGCCTCACCACCGCTGGAATTGGTGGTATAGTAATAGTCGGCACCTTCAAAGCTCACCACATACCCTCCATCACTCAGTTTGTGTACTGCGACAGGTTTGCCGGCAGCCACCTGCGACTTCGTGAAAGAGAGATTGTCGCCATCTTCAGCTACTGTCACCAAGCCCAACTGGTTCTTGTCGAGCACAAAGAACATATTGGAAGAAATGGGCACCATAGGACCCAGCAGTCCCACCCACGCCACACTAAAGTCGCTCATCTGCTGAATGTGCTTCGTGGCCGACGCATAATAGTAATTCCCTTCGTTGCTCACTATCAGGTAGTCGCCAAGTATCATAGCGCTCTGCATCGCCTTGTCGGAGATGAACGACCTCTCCACCTCAAGCTTACGGTCGTTGTAGATCACAAAGCCAAAATCGGTGGCGACAACAGCCTTATTGCCACTGGCAAAGGTGATGTCGTTGATGGTTTTAGAGGTGGCGATATCGGCGTTCTTGATGTCACTCATATTGCTCACGTCACCACTTCTAACGTCAATCACATCGATGTTGGAGTTCTCGTAGGTCACCATGATGTAGTTCTTGTCGCGGTTGTAGTAAATGTTCTTCACTCCCGAGTCGCTGAGATAGTTGGCACGGTTAAGGTGCTCATTCTCTTGAGTGTCCTTGTCATAGCGGAACAGGTTGTTGCTCGACACATAATACACGTCATCGCCAGTGTCAATACAGTTGGTTATATTATCGCCGGCAAACATGGCATGCAAAATCCACTTACCATAGTCGCTTTGCGCTTGCGCCACCATTGACACAAGCGCTATTACAATTGTGATGATATGCTTCATTATTTCGTTTTTCGTTTATCGGGGATCGAGGATCGGAGATCGGGGATCGGGATTCTCTATCCTCTCCACTCTCCCCTCTCAACTAAGAAGTCTTACTTTATTATCGCAATCTTTGTCAATGGCTTACCTGTAGTGCTTGGAGTTGTGCCCTGAGCGGCATACACCTTATATACACCAGTCTTGAGAGGTGCGCCATTGCTGCTGCTTGCATCCCACATGGCGATGCCGCCAGTGGAAGTGAGGGTCGCTACTGTGGCGCCTGTCGCGTCGGTGATGACCACAGTGGAGTTATTCATCAAGCCCTTGATGGTGACATAACCTGTAAACGACGACAGCACAGGATTAGGATAAGCATAGACATTGCTGTAGTCTGATGCCGACGGGGTCATGTCGTTGAAATATTCCAACACACCGCCACCAGTCACGATAAGCACCGAATTAGTGGAACGGTTGCAGCACACACTGTAGATTTGGTCGCTAGGCAGCGGGCTGTTGTTCTTGTCGAAATGTTTTATAATCTCTGAGCCATCGGCACTAACAAGATAAACACCATTAGTATTTGTTCCTATCCACTTGCGATTGTCATTATCGGCGTCGATGCAATTGACTTGAATACCTTCCAGGAGAATCTCGTTCACACTAGTCCCTTGATCTTTGGTAACTTTAACACGGTTGATACGGAAGTCGTCGTTGAAGGCCTCTCGTGGGTCAAAAGTAATGAGACCACCCACAGTGCCAATCCACATCATGCCCTCATTGTCGGCCTTGATATAAACCCATCCAGTGGTGGTATAGTATTTGTTGTCCTGATCAAAGAACGCCTCAAACACCTTGTATTGCTTTAAACTCAAGTCTTCATTGTTGTTCCAGATGACAAGCGGGTCGTTATAGTTTCCTGCCGAATACACCTTAATATCTTCAGCACCAATGTCGAAGGTCATTCGCTTGAATCCCTTGTTAGCATGCTTGCAAGCTCCTCCCAAGTCGTTAATGATAAAGTCGGATGTGGATACTGACTCAAGTGCTTGCACCTCGGGAGTAACAACCACCACATCGGGCGACTTATCGGGATAAGGCTGTGCTACCCATAAATTGCCCTTAGAGTCAAAAGATATTGCCGATGCTCTTTCAGCGATTGGCGCATTATCTTTTTTGTATTGCGCTACAATATTGTCGTTCTTCACCTTTGCAATGCCACCATTCTTACGGTAACAGAAGAAATAAGTGTCGGGCTCATTAGGAGAGACTTCTATCCAGAAGTTTCCAAAGTAATCCTCCACATGTTCTGGCAGTGGAATCTTGCGCCATTGCGAACCATCCCACGAGCAGACCTCGGTGCCAGTGGTAGCTTCCCACACCTCCAACACTCGGTTTTCGGCAGTGCGGCACAGGAGTACGCGCTGCATATAGGGGTCGTATGTGCTCCAATATGCCCTTAACTTGATGGAAATACCGTTAGGCTCTACAGTGTCGTACATTTCTCCATTCACCTGATGTTGCAATCCATTCTTGCCCATGATCCACCAGTTGCCATTCTCGTGAGAGGTGTAAACACCCTCACTAGTATGTTGTGTGGCATTATTACCGTCACTATCAAAGGTATAGTAGCAGTAATTGTCGCCCGCATTAATCATACTGGCAACATATCCATCAGGATACTTCTGAATGGATGCCGGCACCCCTTCTACAACCAAATTAGAGGTGAAAGATAGGGTTCCATCGTCATTAGGAGTATAATCAACTATGTACAATGCGGTCTTTGTTGTCAAGAAAAACCTGTTGGCATTAATAGGATAGATAGTGCCAACCCCAATGGGGTTATCGGTCTGCGTGTGATATCGTGGAGCCTCAACTTGCTCGCTGGCCTTGCAATAGTAGTATTTACTGGAATACACCATTATCTTGTACTCTCCCACCTGCGCCACCGAAGGTAGATTTATTTCATATTGACGCACTTCCATAACCCTGAAAGACTCGTCCTCAATAGTGATGTATCCAAAAGATGTAGCGACGTAAGTGAGACCATCACCAAATGTTATGTCATTAATCGACTTAGTTTTATTCAACACCACATCTTTTATTCCGCTCACATTGACCACTGTGCCGTCGCCCTTGATGATATCGATATTACAGTTGTCGTAGGCAATGAAAAGATAGTCCTTGTCGTAGTTGTAGTAGATTTGCTTGATGTTCACGTCGTTGATGTCGTTAGTCACATCAAGAGTGGTATTAGACTCACTCGCCTTGTCATAGCAAAACAGACTGCCGCTTACAAGATAATATACTTTATCACCCACATCAACACAGTTGGTGACATTCTCTTCAACAAAATAAGGATGTATTTTCCACTGCCCGGCACCGATCTGGGCACAAGCAATTAAGGTTGTAAGCGATAACGCTAAAGCGAAAAAGCATTTACGAATCATAGTATTTTTTATTTTATATATTTCATATATAACGCTAGAAATAGCGATAAAATTGTATTGCTGACAAAAACTAGATAAAAAACCAGAGTTCCAATGACTGGAACTCTGTGTTTTTTGATTTGTATTTTACTACTTTGCTTATTTCCTACTTGATAACAGCTATTTGCGTCAATGGCTCGCCAGTAGTGGAAGTGTCGCCTTGCGAGGCATATACATTGTAAATGCCTGTGCTAACCCTCTCTCCATTCTCGGTGCATACGTCCCAAATGGCGATGCCGCCATCCGACACCATGGTTTTTACCACATTACCGTCGCCATCGGTGATTACCACGTTAGAGTTCGACATCAGGCCATTGATGGTTATCATGCCGGTGAAGTCGGGCTCCACAAGTTCGGGATAAGCATAAACGTTGCTGTAGTCGGGCTCGGAGGGTGTCACGCCAGGGAAGTATTCTACCACGCCATTGGGAGTTACCATTACCACAGAGTTAGTGGCGCGGTCGCAGCACACGCTGTAAACCTGGTCGCTAGGCAGAGGGCTGTTGCTGGAGTCGAAATGCTTGTAAATCTCTGATCCGTCATGGTTCACATAATACACACCCGAGGTATTGGTAGCCAGCCACTTGTTGTTGTCATTATCCACATCAATGCAGTTGACTTGCGTTCCCTCAAGCAACACACCTCTTGCCTCAATTCCCTCGTTTACATAATAGTTAATGCGGTTGATACGGAAATCCTCGTTGAAGGCCTCACGCGGGTCAAGCGAGATGACACCCAAATTGGTGCCTAGCCATAAGATGCTGTCATTATCGGGTTTGACATATATCCAATAATTGGCGCTAAAACTCTTGTTGTCTTGGTCATTAAAGGACTTGAAGGCCTTATATTGTTTCAGACTAAGGTCCTCATTGCTGGTCCAGAATACCAGCGCTGCATTCCAGTCGCCAGCCGAGAACACCTTAGTGTCGCCGGCACCAATGCCAAAGGTGATGCGCTTGAAGCCTGCGCTATAGCATGCACCGCCCATATCGTTAATGACAAAATTTGATAAATTCAATTCGGTAAGCAATTGGTTCTCTGGAGTTATGGCGAAGGCGTCGTAATTATTGGCACTGCGCGACTGCGCCACCCACAAGTTGCCCTTTGAGTCAAACTGCAATGCCGCGCAGCGTGTGGCATAAGGGCTATTATTAGCTTTATATCTAGCCACAACCATATTGTTCTGCACCTTAACCACGCCACTGTCGAGACGGCAGCAATAGTAGTAGGTGTCAAACTCGTTGGGCGAAGGTACCAACCACAAGTTGCCGCCATTGTTAGGGGCATTGGCAGGTGTGATGTTGCTCCATGAGGTGCCGTTGTAAGCGTTTATCTCGGTCTTGGCTGTCTCACTAAAACGACCCTCAGGAGTATATTTATATGCATTGGCTTCTGGCAGCACCAGGTTGTCGGTGGTGCGGCACAGCAGCACGCGTTGCTGCATTGGGTCGTAAGTGCTCCAATAGGCATTGGCGCTGATGCTCAAGCCATCGGGCTTCACATTTTCGGCTGCCACACCAGCCACCACATGAGTCAATCCATCGGCACCTAGTGTCCACCAGTTGCCGTCTTCCTGACTCGTCATAAGCTTGTTGCCGGTGACTTTGGTAGTCTTGCTGGCGTCGGGCAAGATGGTGTAGTAGTAATTCTTTGAGCCGAAGCTTGCTACAAAACCTCCTGGATAGGGCTGAACCGTTACGGGAGCGGCTGCCACCACAGTCTTCAAGCTGAAGCTGCAAGAATCCGTGCCATCGCTGCCAGTGTGATTATTAATTGTTACAATAGAAAACGTTTCGGTCGTGGAAAGGAAGAACTTGCTGTCGTTGATGGGGTAAATCCTGCCAGTCAACAGTGTATAGTGAACAATAATCTGTGATATTTTACATTCTGCACTGGCAGTAAATTTAATTGTTCTTGTTTCACCGGTCCAAGTGCCGACATTGCCACTTGTGGAGTAAGAGCCGGTATTGGCTTTAAGATTAGAAACAGGACTGCTTGTATCACTACCAATAATCTCTATCTTATAATTTCTGTATCCTGCTGGGATCGTTATAGTTGTAGTAGAGCTATCGGCCAATGCATATTCAGAGTTGTCAACCGAAATCACTTTATCACAAGAGATGGTGATAGGGGTTTTAACTAATTTCTTCCCGTCGGTTGAGGTGGCATCAACGCCAGCCACAAAGGTGGTATTGGTTTTGCTTACCTTATAACTCCAGGGGGTTTCTATTTGTTCATTAGCACCACAATACAAAATACCATCTTTATTATTATACGATATTAACTTGTGATTGCCCACCTCGGCTACCGATGCCACATTTACCTCAAAATTGCGCGTTTCCTTGATGTCGAAGGTCTCGTCGTCGAGAACAAGATATCCAAACGAAGTTGCGACATACATCTTGCCGTTGCAGAAGTTCACATCATTGATGGTCTTTGCTTTGTGCATTACCACTTCCTTGATGGCAGGGATGTTTATCACTTCTCCGCCAGTCTTGATGACGTCGATATTACAGTCGGTATAAGCGACAACAAGATATTGCCGAGTGTAGTTGTAATAAAGCTGACTGATTTTTACGCCATTAAGCAGATTATTGACAGTAAGCACACTGTTGCTCTGCGACTCTTTGTCGTAGCAGTAGAGGCTGCCACTCGACAGATAATAAACTTTATCGCCCGCGTCAATGCAGTTCTTGGCACTGGAGCCAACAAAATAGGGATGGATTTTCCACTGCCCCGACCCAAGCTGTGCGCTAGCCAGCAGAGGCAAGGTCAGGAAAATCGCCAGAAATAATTTTTTTATCATATCTTCGAAGTTTTGATTTTTCTCTCAAAATAAGGCACCTGCACAAAACACCTTAACAAAAATAACGTCAAGTAAGTGCAAAAATTGTGTGACATGCCAGCAAAAGTGTGACATCATCAATAACTTAAGTCTTTTTCCACCATATTGCCGGGAGAATTGACAAAAGCCAACTTGCACCACTTTCCTGCCACACTGCTCTCATAACGCAGGTAGTTCTTGTTGTTTTCAAGAAAAAATGTCACGACAGCATGTCCGTTATAAACGCTCTCCTTGCCACCAAACGCCGAGATCTTGCCCTTCTTCTCCTGAATGGTGATCTTGTCGTCAATCACTGTGGCAATCAAGTTTACCGTCTCGCCATCGCACAAGGGCAAGCCCTCGCGCTCTATGGTCACGGAGCCGCCGTCCTGCGCCGTAAGCCTCAAGCGGCTAGCGCCTTCCTGTGGCTCTGAAGCTGGAGTAAGGTCAAGTGAGCATATCACAGATGTCGCCGGCTTAGTGCTCTTCTGCTTCACGAAGAACCCCACAAGTGCCATGGCGACAAAAAATGCTATAGTATAAAATTCAACTGATGTAAAGTCCATTTTTTAAGTTGCCAAAGGTAATAATAATCTTTGAATAATTTTCTATTTTGCAAAAAACTTACCAAAAATTATGCCTACCAAAAATATTATTGCTAATTTTGTATAAATTAGGCTACGCCTAGGAAATAAAAATGAAAAACTTTGCTTTTCATTTTGTATTTCTCTCGACTTGCACTAATTTTGCGCTTTGTAATTATGAAAAATCTTAATGACATAAAGCTTTTTATTGGTGACGAACTTGCGCAGCTCAACAAGATTATAGAAGAGACCCTGACAAGTGACAACCAATTGATGAACTCTATAGTCTTTAATTTCCTGAAAGTTAAAGGCAAACAGTTGCGCCCCATGCTGGTGCTCATCAGCGGCAAGCTCATGGGGGGCATCAACAAACAGGTGATTACGGCAGGTGCTGCCATCGAAATATTGCACAATGCGTCGCTCATTCACGACGATGTCATCGACGACAGCAAGGAGCGACGCGGCACTCCCACCATTAACGGCGTGTGGACCAACCATATAGCCGTGCTAGTGGGCGACTTCTTCGTGAGCAAGGCGCTGGTATGTGCCGTAGAGACTGGCAACAAAGACATCCTCAAGGTGCTTGCCACCTTGGGAGCCAACCTCTCGCTGGGAGAGATCAACCAATATGACGTTGCCCGCAACCACACTATCACCGAGGACGCCTATTTCGACATCATCAGCAAGAAGACGGCATCGCTCTTTGCCAGCTGCGTTGAAGTGGGTGGCATTGCCGCTGGAGCTAAGACCGAAGAGCTGAAGCCAATCATCGAATTTGCACATCGTCTGGGGCTATGTTTCCAAATCAAAGACGACACCTTCGACTACTTCAAAGACCCCGTCGTGGGCAAGCCCACGGGCAATGACCTTCGCGAGGGAAAAGTCACTCTGCCGCTGATTTATGCTCTCTCACTCGAAGACCGTCCCGAGCGTGACTACATGCTGGGATTAATCAATCAGCACAATTACAGCGAAAGCGACATCGAGTGCCTCGTGGAGTGGGCTAAAGACTGTGGCGGCATCGACTATGCCTACAACAAGATGCATGAGCTCTATGAGACTGGCGCTGCTCTGCTCGACGCCTACGGCGACAACGAATGCACTCAAGCTTTGAAGTCGATTTTCCAATATATCATAGAGCGGAATAAATAGCAAATTATAAGTAGTGACGAGGCCTGGCTTCGTCCAATAGAGAACCTAGAATATCTAGAAAGTCTAGCATTTCTAGATGATCTAGAAAAAACTAATAAACTGAATTTCTATGAACAAAGTAATCATCATTGGCTGTGGCGGTGTGGGAACCGTGGTGGCACACAAATGCGCTAAAAATCCCGATGTGTTTAACGAGATAGTAATCGCTTCGCGCCACAAGGAGAAATGTGATGCCGTGGCACAAGCGATTGGAGCACCTAACATCACCACCGACGAGGTGGATGCCGACAGCGTGCCAGAGCTGGTGGCTTTGTTCAAGCGCCATCAGCCCAAACTCGTCATCAACGTGGCATTGCCCTATCAAGACCTTACCATCATGGACGCATGCCTGGAGTGCGGCGTGAACTACCTCGACACCGCCAACTACGAGCCGCGCGATGAGGCGCACTTTGAGTACAGCTGGCAATGGGCCTACCGTGACCGCTTCGAGAAGGCGGGGCTGACTGCCATCTTGGGCTGCGGCTTCGACCCCGGCGTGAGCGGAGTATATACCGCACGTGCCGCCAAGCACCATTTCAAGGAGATTCACTACCTCGACATAGTAGATTGCAACGCCGGCAACCACGGCAAGGCATTCGCCACTAATTTCAACCCCGAAATCAACATCCGCGAGATCACACAGAAGGGCCGCTACTGGCAAGACGGCAAGTGGGTGCAGACTGGAGCTCTCGAGATTCACAAACCTCTCACCTACCCCGAGATTGGTCCGCGCGAGAGCTACCTCATGTATCACGAGGAGCTGGAGTCGCTGGTAATCAACTACCCCACCATCAAGCGCGCGCGTTTCTGGATGACATTCGGTGAGGAATATCTCACCCACCTGCGTGTGATTCAAGACATTGGCATGGCACGCATCGACCCAATCATGTATAACGGCGTGGAGATAGTGCCGTTGCAGTTCCTCAAAGCGGTGCTTCCTAACCCGCAAGACCTGGGAGAGAACTACACCGGCCAGACCTCAATCGGCTGCCGCATCAGCGGTATTGGCAAGGACGGCAAACATCTCACCTACTACATCTACAACAACTGCGACCACCATGCAGCATTTGAGGAGACTGGTATGCAAGCCGTTAGCTACACTACTGGTGTACCCGCCATGACAGGTGCCATGATGTTCCTCAAGGGATTGTGGTGCAAGCCTGGCGTTCACAACGTGGAGGAGTTTGACCCCGATCCATTCCTCCAGGTCCTCAACGAGCAAGGCCTCCCCTGGCACGAGCTCTTCAACATCGACCTAGAGCTGTGACAAACCACACTCATCAACAGCTTTAAAGCACACTAATTGAACCAATTAAAACTAAATCACTCAGCCATTGAGATTTCCTGTGGCTGAGTGATTGATTTTTCTTGAGATAAAACTATGGGCGATTATAGCCCAAAGAGCGCTTTCAGCTCATCCACATAGTCGAGCTTTTCCCATGTGAAGAGTTCCACCTCGATGGTGCGGTCGCCTTCGTAGAGCGACTTGAAGTGCTTGGTGATGACTTGCGGCTCGCGGCCCATGTGTCCGTAGGCTGCCGTCTCTTGATAGATGGGGTTGCGCAGCTTGAGGCGCTTCTCTATCTCGTAAGGCGTCATCTTGAAGATGCCATTCAGTTTCTCGGCAATCTCGGCATCGCTCATCGCCACATGACTGGTGCCGAAAGTGTTTACATAGAGGCTGATAGGCTCAGCCACACCAATGGCGTAAGACACCTGCACGAGCATCTCGTCGGCAATGCCGGCAGCCACCGCGTTCTTGGCGATGTGGCGGGCGGCGTAGGCGGCACTACGGTCCACCTTGCTGGGATCTTTGCCGCTAAAGGCGCCACCGCCGTGAGCTCCGCGTCCGCCGTAGGTATCGACGATTATTTTGCGTCCCGTGAGACCAGTGTCGCCATGAGGACCGCCAATCACAAACTTGCCCGTGGGGTTCACATGGAGGATGATCTGGTCGTCAAATAGCTTCTTCACATCGTCAGGAAGTTTCTCGATGACGCGCGGCAGCAAGATGGTCTTGATGTCGTTACGGATGCGCTCAAGCATCACATTATCGGCTTCCTCCTGAGAGATGCCGTCGGGCTTGATGAAATCGTCGTGCTGGGTGCTGATGACGATGGTGTGGATGCGCACGGGACGGCGGGTAACGTCGTCATATTCCACCGTAACCTGGCTCTTGGCATCGGGGCGCAGATAGGGTATCAACTTACCCTTGCGCAAGGTGGCAAGCTCACGAAGCAACATGTGTGCCAAGTCAAGTGTCAACGGCATGTAGTTAGGAGTCTCGTTGCAGGCATAGCCAAACATCATGCCCTGGTCGCCAGCGCCTTGCTCCTCGATGGTGGCACGGTCCACGCCGCGGTTGATGTCGCCGCTCTGCTCATGGATTGCCGAGAACACGCCGCAGGAGTCGGCGTCAAACTTGTACTCGCTCTTGTTGTAGCCAATGCCGCTGATTACTTGACGAGTCACATCCATCAGGTCGATGTAGATCTTACTTTTCACCTCTCCGGCTATCACCACCTGTCCGGTAGTGACAAGGGTCTCACACGCCACACGGCTGTGAGGGTCAAACGCCAAAAAATGGTCGAGCAGCGCGTCGCTGATCTGGTCGGCAACTTTGTCGGGATGTCCTTCCGACACCGATTCACTGGTAAATAAATAGTTCATTTTTCCAAATTGGGTTTAATGTGGAAAAACGCGATTAAGCAAGACAAAGCCGAGTTTGCTCAAGGCCTTGCGAGCGTGAGCGTTTTATCAAAAAACGCTAAGATGCTGTGAAAGATTTGAGGGATAATTCGCAGTTTTAGCATTTTTTTTAGTGGTTGCAAGCAGCCAAATTTTTCCACTGAGTTAATATCTTTTGTTATTTGCGGCTGCAAAGATAATGCTTTTTTCTGAATCACAAAAGATTTATCCAGCAAAAAACAAAAACTACTAATGACCGATTTGTGTTTAAGCTTACTTTCCGTTGAGGTATATCACACCTTTTGGAGTCAAGTGGTATCGCTGGCGAGGATGACGTGGGCTGTCGGGGTAGAGCATCGTCACAAGACCTGCTTCAATAGCCGGGGTCAAATAATTGTAAATAAACGTTGGTCGATGTTTCAATCCTATAGCCTTCATTATCTCTGAAATCTTCAGTTGCTGATTGCCAATTACCCTGACAAGTGCATCAATGCTGGGTGACAACGAATCCAACTTGTTCGGTACTTGTTCGGTACTTGTTCGGTACTTGTTCGGTTGGCTATCTTCGGTATTGATCAATAGATACCTGTTGCGCAACTCCCATTGCTCACCTAAAAGAAGATTACGGAAGAATCGCTCGAGGAAAATGGGTTCATAATCCACTTGCGCACTCTTGTAGTTGGCACGCACCAGCGCATTACGGAAATACCACGAATGTTGAGCAAACATCAAGTTATTGACATCAAATCCCAGCGAACGAAGATACTGGATAGCAAAGACTGCTGTTGTGCGAGTGTTTCCCTCACCGAAGGGATGTATCTGCCACAAGCCAGCCACAAAACGTGTAATGTGCGCAACAATTTCATCGGTAGAGAGCGAAGTGTAGCTAAACTGGCGTTCTTGCTCAATATCATAGTCTAGAGCTTGTTGCAACTCTGCATTGCCAAGATATAGTACCGAAGCGCCACGCAATACCCATTCACGCTTTGAGATGTCATATTTGCGAAACTCTCCAGCATGCTTGAACACTCCCTTGAAAATCTGGCGGTGAAGCATCTTGAAACCATGAGTTGTAAAGTCAAGGGTCGCTGTTGAGAGGATATGGTTGATATTGGATGTAACGCGGTCGGCTTCTTCGGTTTCGGCATCTTCGGTTTCATGGCGAGCCGACTTTTGCTCGTAATAAGATGCTATGAGCTGCTGTGCCTCGCTCGTGGTGATTTCATCCTCAATATTGCGACGTGCCACGCTGTGGAGGTATTCCGAAGTCTGCAAACCGTCAACCTGTTGCAATCCGATGGCAGCTGCCCATGTCAGAGCCTTCTCACGCTTCGATGGCTCGCCTTGGCGCAAGTATTGCTCATAATCGCTTATTATTCTATTTTCTTTATTGTCGGCCATAGTCTTGTCATTTATCAATTCTCCTGCTCGCTGTAATAGGAATAGCCTATATCTTTCATTAAACCCGAATAGGTCGTAAATCGTATATGGTTTTAATCTACAAAGATACTATAATTTTGAATATTATCACAGAAACGTGCTTACAAAAAAAGAGGACATTGGAAATAAAAATGTTCCAATATCCTCTAATAATGTTATTTCTTATCTTTTGTCTTAATACTCCTCCTCGTTGAAGAAGAAGTCGTCGTCGTTAGTGGGATAGTCGGGCCAGATGTCTTCGATTGACTCGTAGGTATCGCCCTCGTCTTCTATCTCCTGGAGGTTCTCGATAACCTCCATAGGAGCTCCACTTCTCATGGCGTAATCAATAAGCTCATCCTTAGTAGCTGGCCAGGGAGCATCCTCCAGCTTTGTGGCTAATTCAAGTGTCCAATACATAATAATATTTTTTTGTGTTAATAGTTCGTTTTAAAAAATTGCGCAAAAGTACAACTATATTTTATTTCTGCAAGCGATAAAGCAGAAAAAATCATGCCAAGAAGGGCCTATAGCAGTTAAAAAATGTGAATAATCGCAAGTGGGAGAAGGAGGTTATAGGTTATGGAAGTTCTAGAAGAACTAAAAACTCTAGATATCTAGAGATTCTAGAATAAACTCTAAACACTAAACTCTAAACTCTAAACACTAACCTTTTATGCGAAGCATAAACTCTACTTATTCTTCGCGGCTTCTTTGCGCTCGCGTTCGCGCTGCTTGCGTGCCTCTTCACGCTCTTTCTGGCGCTGTTTGGCCTCTTCTTTCTTGCGCTTTTGCTCCTCTTTCTTGCGTTTTTGCTCTTCTTTCTTCTTTCGCTCACGCTCTTTTTGACGCTCTTTGCGCTCTTTCTCCTTCTGCTTGCGAGCCTCTTCTTTAGCCTTCTGCTTATCCTTGCGCTCCTGCTCGGCGCGCTTGGCGGCTTCTTCCTTCTCGCGTTCTTTCTGCTTCTGCATCTCTTCGCGTTCTCTCTCGGCGGCCTTTATAGAGTCCTCCCTAGCCTTCTCGGCAGCACGGAGTTCTTTCTCACGCTCTTTCTCGGCCTTCTTGATAGAGTCTTGACGCGCCTTTTCCTCGCGCTCAAGCTGTTTCTGGCGCTCCTTCTCGGCTTTCTTGGCCTCTTTCTCGTTGCGCTTGCTGTCGGCGTCGGTCTTATCATGCTTCTCGGCCTCCTCTTGTTGCTTCTTAGCCTCGTCTTCGGCACGCAGACGCTCTTCCTCGCGCTGACGCTCCTCCTGACGCCTTAGTTCTTCCTCGCGCCTCTTAGCCTCCTCGGCTTTGCGTTTCTCCTCCTCCTTGCGTTGCTCCTCGAGCTGACGCTGCTCGGCACGACGGCGAGCTTCCTCGAGCAGAGCTGGGTTGCCTTGCTGCTCAGGAGTATCTACCTTAGGTTTCTCATCCTTCTTCTCGTCGGCCTTTTCGTCATCTTTCTTGTCGGTAGCCTTGCCTTGACCCTTCTTCACCGACTTGGTGGGCTTCTTCTCGTCACTGTCGCCATCATCGGTGCCGGTGTCGTTTTCGTCGCCAGCATCCTTCTCCTCGTCATCGACGGCATCTTCGGGAATCTGCTCCTCCACTTTCTCCTCGTTGAGCTCGTCGAGATAGCGGAAGTATTCCTCAAAGGTGCGACCCTCGCGGAGCAGCAAGTTGAAGTTCTCGTCGCTGATAATCACATAGTGCGCCTGAGCGGGCACCACCTTCTCCTCATCTTTCTCCCACTTGTCACGATAGAGTTCCACCTCGCGATAGTTGGGGAAACCTTTCACCACTATCAGTCCGAGGTTGCCAAACGTCATCTGCTCCAGATCGAAGTCGCGCATCAAGAACGAGTTGAAGTTGTGCTTTGCCACCTCATAGAGCAGTTGGTTGGGGGTCACCGAGTCGGTGGAGAACACCAGCACAAAGAGCTGAGGCTTGTTCTTGCCCTCGGTGAACGGCGTGAACTCCTTGCCCTCGCCGGTGGCGGTGGTGTCGTTCGTCAGTCGCATCGACCACAGCATGCCGCGGGTATTGCTCGAGCCGCCATTAATCTTGCGGCCCTGATTGAGCTGCTTGACAAATGCCGAAGCGGTGGGCGTGATGTCGGTCTCGGGATAGCGCTCCAGCATCTCTTTGATGGTGCTCTTGAACTTCTCGGGATTATTCTCGGTGACATAGGCGAGCGCGTCGATAAACATGAACTTAGGCATGATTTTCGAGAGCGGATAGGTCTTCATCATCTCCATGTAGGCCTGATGCACGGTGAGGTTGTCGTTGTTGAGATAGGCGGTATAGGCCTGGTCGAAGAGCTCTTCCTGAACCAGGTTCATGCGCTTGAGGTTCTCAAGGTAGTTGGGGTCTTCCATCGCCTTGCCGTACTTAGAGTCGGCAAACTCGTTCAATATCATCTGCCTGTAATGCTCGGCGTCACTATACTGCCCGTTCCGGTAGTAGAGCAGATACATATTATAATATGTGTCGAGGCGATAGGTGTTATCGGGATAACGCTCCAGCAACTGCTCAAACTCATAGATTGCCGCTGGCAGGTCGGCGAGCTTGTCCTTGAGGATGACGCCCATGTTGTAGAGTCCCTCCTGTATAACGTCGTTAGAGTTCTGAATCTCCTCCTCGGTCTTAGGAATCTGCTTCAGATAATACTCCTCGTAGTGCGGGTCTTCGGCTCGCTTGAGGGCTTCCTTGTCAACCTGTGTGGAGTCGTTGCCCTGCACCTGAGTGGAGTCGTTCATGGCAAGGTTCTGTTCGTCTTCCTCGGTATTCTCGTCGAGCGAGAAGGTGTTCTTGTTTCTTCGTCGCCAGTTGTCTTCTAGCTTGCGGTTTCCCCACTGTTGCTGGAATGCCGTCTTGCCGGCGTTCTTGGTCATGGTGTTGTAGAAGTACCACGAGTTGTCGCTGTTGATATTGTAGGACGCTGGCTGCTGGGTGTTGCCCTTAAGGCCAGTATTTCCTTGCTGCTGGGCGAGATAGGCCTCGCGGTCGGCATTCTCTTTCTCTTCCTTCTCTTTCTTCTTGAGATCTTCTATGATTTTGGCAATAATCTTCTTCTGTTCCTCAAGAGGTAGCTTCGACAGCATCAGCAGCGAGTCCTGCAAGGTCACGTTGCCCGAATACACGGCAAGCTCGTCGAGCACGTCGCTGCGCTGCTTGAGCTCCTTGTAGTTGGGATAGTTCTCGCTAAGCTGCGGTATCGCCTCGCTATAGCAGGGCTGCGCCTTGTCATACTTGTGCTGGGCGAAGTAGATACCACCGAGCGTGAGCTGGCTAATCGCCTTATCGATGCCGTTGCGGGTGCTCTTCTTGGCGGCAAGCTCATAGTTTTCCACGGCATGCGTGGTGTCGCCACGGCTTAGGTAGAGGTTACCGATGGCATAATATATCTGGTCGAGATATTCCTTGTTGCGGTCGTAGCGCGTCATGCGCTTGAGAGCTTTTACCTCGCCCTCGATGTTGCTGCCCTGGAACACGGCGCTCTGCTTGATGCGCGCATTGAACTTGGTGCGATAAGTCGAGGAGCTGCTGCTGCCAGCCTTCTTGTAAGCCTGATAGGCTTTTTCCTTTTGACCCGTCTCGTCGTAGAGCTGACCAAGGAGGAAGTAGAGTCTCACCTTCTGCCCTCCGCTGGCACCTTTCACCGCCTTTGCCATATAGGGCACCGCCTCGGCGTTCATGTGGCTCTTGATGTAGAAGTCGGCATAGGCGAGGTTGGCGAGCTGGTTAAGGCGTGTGTTCTCGATGCGCTCGGGGTGGATATGGACGAGCACGTTGTCGGCCTCGGTAGTCCAGTCCATAGCGCAGTAGTTCAGGGCCTCCCAAATCTGTGCCTCGAGCACGAGGTCGGGTTTCCACTGGAAGTGGCGCGCGATGTAGTGGAACGTCGCCGCCGAGCTCAGGAAGTCGCCTTTCATATACTGCGCCTTAGCCATCAAGTACCACGCGTTGTGGATAAAGGGGTTATACTCCTCGCGCTTGAGCCATTCCTTGTACTTTGGGTCGTTGCCCTTGCCAGCCTTGCGCTGCGGTTTCTTCTTGATGGAGTGCAGCGAGATAGCCTTCTGCATCTTCTCGATGGTGCGGTCAAAGTTGGTGGTGGGCTGTGTAGCCTTGGGGTTGTTATAGGCCTCGGCGGGGTGGATGAACAGCTGGGTGGAGTAGTCATCCTGATACTCGTTCTCGAGTTTCTTGATTTGCTCGTCATAGTGCTTCTCGCCATTGTAATACACGTTGTAGCGAGTGTTCATAGCATGCCAAAAGCGGCTGCCGGCAGTGTTCTTCTTGGTGCTGCACGCCGAGATGACCACTGTCGCAACAATAAGGATGACGGGTATGTATCGATACAATTTCTTCATTACCCAGCTATATCTTCTATTAAAACGAAGGAAGGGCGGTTTTATTGCATTTTCAGTGGAGAGGGGGAGAGGAGGGAGTGGAGAGTGGAGAGTGGAGAGTGGAGAGATTGTCTAGAATATCTAGAATATCTAGAATGTCTAGAAAAACTAGAAAATCTAGAAAGCCTAGAATATCTAGAAAGTCTAGAAAAAAAGCACCCGCCGGGGCGGGTGCTTTTTAAAAAGTGATCAAAAAATCAAAGTGTTTATCTAAGTGACTTTACACTTAAAACTTCACACTTATTACTTAATCACGACTTTCTTGTTGCCGTTGATGTAGATACCAGGAGCTGTAGGCTTGCCATTGAGCTTCTGGCCGTTGAGGTTGTACCAAGCGTTGTTGTCATAGCCGTCAACATAGATACCGTTAATGCCGGTTTGATTGTCGATGATGTAATCGCCAGCCAATCTTGCTACTTCCTCGCCCTCGGCGTCAAATACTGCTACGGTGAGATTTCCTGACTTGTCGATGGCAATACCTGCCTCGTCATAGTCGGTCCACTCTTCTCTTGTGGGAGCTGGAACGAACTGATACTTGATAACGCCGTTCTCAGGCATGTTCTCTACTGTTACATGAACAGTCTGAGCCTCAGTGTAAGTGCCGAACTCAACATCAAGAGTAATAACTGGCTCGGGAGTTGTAGCCTCGAGAGTTGTGAACTTCACAGGAGCGGTCCACTCGGTGGTCTCCTCGCCGTAGATGCCCTGTACCTCTACCTCATAGTCGGTAGCGGCCTCAAGACCCTCGATAGTGTAAGGACTGGTAACGTTCTCAACAACAATCCACTCGCCGGCAGGAACCTCGTTCTTGTAGATGCCAATGGCGTCGATGAGCATGAAGTCCTTGTCGGTGCAGTTATAGTGACGGAAGGCGATGTAGCCGCTCTGACCCTCGTAAGCGCTCAGGTCAACAGCAACCTCAGTCCAATTAACTGAGTTTGGTGTGAGCATATCGTCGGTTACTGGAGTGAAGCTATCGATCTCGGTATCGGTAGTCGATACATAGATGCGGTAAGTCTCGGGATAGTTTGCACCATCATCCATTACATAGTAACGTAGCATACCGCCCAGGTCATCAATCTTAGGACTGATCATCCACTGGTCGGGAGTGAGAGCGTTGCTCATCCAGCTGCGTGACATTACTACATAGGTACCGTCGTAAGCGGGGAAGCCGCCCGAGGTGAATGTTGTTGGGTCAAATTGCATCCAGTTGTTACCGTCGCCGTCGGTGTCAATGAGTGTCCAAGCGTCAAGACCGTCCTCGAAGCTCTCGAAGAAGAGCACGTCGGCGGTAGCTGCCTTGCGGTAGCGCAGGTTGTAGCTCTCTTGAACGCCTTCCCAGCTTGCCTCGGCGCTGTTCTCGGTGATGTTAGCAACAGCGAGGTCGGTTGGGGTGTCAAGAGCGCTCAGTGTAGTGAAGAGCACGCTCTCGGTCCACTGCGAAGCACCGTCGGCATAAACGCCCTGTACTTGTACCTCATACTCGGTCAATGGATCCAGACCCTCGATATCTTGAGGACTGGTAGCGTTCTCGATAGTTATCCACTCGCCGGCTGCGATGTCGTCGCCCTCGATGGTGATGTCATCAAGAATCATGTAGTACATACCGGTGCAGTTGTAGTGACGGAAGGCGATATAGCCTTGCTGTCCTGCGTAGGCACTCAGGTCAAGTGTCACCTCGCCCCAGTTGAAGCCGCTGCCACTTGGAGTGGTCATGTCGGCAGTGAGGGCCGTGAAGCTGTCAACATTAGTGTCGGTAGTCGAAACCATCACGGTGTAAGTCTCGGGCCATGAGCCAGAACCGGCAACCCAGAACTTGAGAGTGCCCTTGAGAGGAATTTGAGGACTTATCAGCCAGTTGTCGGGAGTGAGGTCACCAGTACTTCCATAGCTTGCCGAGAAGGCAGCGGTAGAACCACTGTGGGCAGCAATTAGTTGGCTTGGATCTCCCATGCCCCAGTTGTTGCCGTCGCCGTCAGCGTCGATGATTGACCAACCGTCAACCGAAGTCTCGAAGTCTTGCGAGAGGACAATCTCCTTGCCGCCAGCCTTGCGGTAGCGCAGGTTGTAGCTCTGGGCATCGCCAGCCCAAGTAGCCTTGGCACTATTGGCGGTGATGTCGTCAACAGCGAGCTCGGTAGGAACAGTAAACTGCAATGGAGTGGTGAAGGCCACGGGATCGCTCCAGTTGCTCTTGTCGTTAGCGCCACAGTTACCGCGAACGTAAGCTTGATAAGCAGTGTTCTCAGTAAGACCTGTGATGGTGTAAGTTGCCTCGCCATTAACAGCTACTGGAGTTGCCTCATCGGGGTTGAAACCGTTAGCGCCATAAACTACCTCCCAAGCATCCTGCTCCTCGTCGCCTGGAGTCCAAGTGAGAGTAGCGCCGTTGTAAACAACGTTGCTGGCTGCCAATGCGGTGGGACGCAGGCAAGTAACCTCGGCATAGGTGTAAGTAGCAAGCTCACCGGCTGTGGGTGCAGCACCTGCGGCATGCTCAATGATCACCTCGCCAAATGGGTCGGTAATGGTGAACGAGCACTCTGTGCCATAGCTACCAGCTACCCAGTTGAAGGTGTAAGTGTCACCCAAGCAGATGCCGATGCGGCCCTCGGCTGAAGCTCCAGCAGTGATGGTGAGTGTCTCAATCACCTCGCCAGTTGCATTATCAATCACCTGAATCTGGTTGCCGTTCCAGCCGTCACCGTAGCTGTCGGCCAAGCTGTAGGTGATATAGCCCATGTCGTCGCACTTGAGAGTGGTGAACGAAGTATTTACCCATCCGCTCTGACCATCGCCATAATCGCTACGCACGCGAGCCTCATAAGCCACGTTGTTATCCAGAGCATCAAGAGTGATGGTGGTCGCATTTACTGTTCCAGCCGATGTCCACTCCTCGTCGGCAGCTTTCTTATACTCTACGTTCCAAGCTGTCTCATCGCCGCCAGCTTCCCAAGTGAGGGTTGCATTGTTAGTACCAATGTTGGTTACTTGCAGATTCTGAGGCTTGTAGTAAATCTGGCCACCTTCAGGAATGTAGGTGAAAGTGGTCTTAGGCAAGAAGTTGCGCTGCACGCAAGTCACTTCATCGAGCGAACTTGAGCTATAGCCCGTTACACTGGCACCTGTTGCAGTAATACCATAGAAATAGGTCGATGAATAGGAGCCTTTCACGGTGTTATAGACAATCACGAGTAAGTTGCCACCGTTATATTTGTAGGTGGTAGTAAGCTCTACGCTCATGGTCTCTTGAGTTCCGTCAAGTGATCCTTCATAAACCTTAGTGGCACCGTCGGTTCCCATGTAAGCATCAATGGTAGTCGTCTCAGCATCCAGCTCCTTCAAGTAAATTTGGAAGTTGGCGACACCATAGCTAGATGAAGCTTTCTTTTGAAGGTACCATGTGAGATTGGTGATTGTGCCACCGTTCATCTCTGCTAGGTCGGTAGCAGGAATAATAAACTCCGACTTTGTGTACGCGTCGGCATAGAGGCCATAGATTGGCAGATTTGCATTATACTCCGTGCCATCGCACACCGTCAGTTCTTGCTGAGCCACGGCGGGAGTAAATGCCGCCATCACCAGCAGAAGTAATGAAAAAAATAGTTTTTTGTTCATAAAAAAACGGTTTTGGTTAATAATATAGAAAATTATCTCTAAAAATTTATGCTAAAAACATTCAAAGGGCAAAGATAGCGATTTGTTGTCAAAAAAACAAATTTAATGATGAAAAATGCGTGATTTGTTGAAGAGGGGTTATCGGTTATTGGTTATCGGTTATTGGTTATTGGTTATCGGTTATCGGGTTTTAGAAGGTCTAGGAAGTCTAGAATATCTAGAAAATCTAGAAAATCTAGAAAATCTAGAATATCTAGAATATCTAGAATATCTAGAAAATATAGAAAATATAGAAAGTCTAGAACATCTAGCAAAAAAAGCACCCGCGGGGCGGGTGCTTTTTCGATTTATCAACTCAAGGAAGATTATTTGATGATAACCTTCTTGTTGCCGTTGATGTAGATACCAGGAGTAACGGGCTTGCCGTTGAGCTTCTGGCCGTTGAGGTTGTACCAGTCGTTGCTCTGGCTGTCAACAGCGATAGTGCTGATGCCAGTCACGTTCTTGGTAACCTTCAACATTGGGATGCCGTCTTCTCTGTCAAATACGAGCTCGAAGTCGTAAGTGCCAGCCTCATAGATGCGGAAGTTAGCACCGTCGCACATAGTGAGGTTTACACCCAGGAGGGCTTCGTCGATGTAGAAGAAGCCAACTTGGTTCTCATCAACACCACCGTACCAGATCCAGCCACCATCCACAGCAGGAGTGATAACCTTGAACTCAGCATCGGTATCAAGAACTACGCCCTCAGCCTTGTTGTCAACGAACTCGATGCGTCCGCCTTCCTCAGTCTGGTTCCAGTCGTTGAATGTACCAACCAAGTAGTAAGGAGCCTCAGCCTGGCCCTCGAGAGTGGTGAAGAATACGCTGTTAGTCCAAGCGGTAGTAGCCTTAGCATTAAAGATGCCCTGTACCTGCAGCTCATAGGTAGTCTCAGGAGCGAGACCCTCGAGAGTGTAAGGTACTTCTACGTTCTCAACAACAATCCAGTCGCCGGCGGGAACATCCTCTTGCTCACCTGCCATGTAGAAGTCGGTAACGTTGAGGACGTACATGTCGGTTACGTTGAAGTGACGGAGAGCGATGTAGCCCTGCTCACCAGCGTAAGGACCAAGGTCGAAGGTGTAGGTAGTCTTCTCACCGGTAGCGATGATTTCCTCGCTGATTGGCGAGAAGTCGGCTACGTCGGTGCCGGTAGTGCTTACATATACCTGGAAGTGCTCAGCTGCATAGCTAGGATCTTGTCCCCAAGCAACAAACTGTACCTCGTTGCCGAGAGTGCTCAATGGAGTGATAATCCAGTTGTCGGGAGTCAATGCGCCATAGTTGTTGATGTAGCTGTTAGAAGACAGAGTAGTCTGTACTGTGCCATCCTCAAGAGTGAGGTTCCATACATACCAGTTCTGACCGTCGCCGTCGGCATCGATAACAGTCCAGCCAGTAGGAACGTCACCAGTCTCATAGCCAAGGAAGTCCTCTACTACACCGTAGTGGATAGCAGCAGTGCGGTAGCGGATGTTGTAAGTGTCTTGCGAGCCAATTACGTTAACATCGGCAGTAGTAGCGGTGATGTTGTCAACAGTAACTTCTGCAGGCATAGCGTCGGCGCTAGTAGTGGTGAAGAGCACGCTCTCAGTCCACTGCGAGCTGCCCTCGTCGAAGTTGCCCTGTACCTGGCACTCATAGAGTGTGCCTGGCTCAAGACCTTCCATAGTAACGGGGCTGGTAACGCCTTCCATCAGAGTCCACTCGGCCTCGGGAACGCCCTCGCCTGCAATCTTAACGTTGTCAATCATGAGGATGTAACCACCGCTGCCATTTGGCTGGTGACGGATAGCTACATAACCTTGCTGACCCTCAAATGCGCTCAGGTCATACTCAAAGTTGTTCCACTCGTTGAGAGCGCTAGCAATGCTCTCAGATGCAAGCTCAGTGAAGTCGGCAGGATTGTTGCCGGTAGTAGAAATCATCACACTGAAGCTCTCGCCATAGCTCTCGCCAAGGTCGGCAGCCGAGAGACTAAGAGTTCCTGCGAGGTCACACTTCGGAGAAATCAGCCAGTTGTCGCCTGTTACAGCAGTAGATCCTTCGATAGTCACTGACTCCGAAACGATGCAGTATTCGCCATCGGCAGCAGTAAGAGCAACGCCACCCATGTTCCAGTCAACAATCTTTAGGATTTGCCATGCGTTGCCGTCGCCGTCGTTGTCAACGTTTTGCATGGTAGTAACCTCATCCTCGAAGCTGTCATTCAGACCGGTAACGGGACGATAGCGGAAGTTGTAGGTCTCGGCAGTGCCTGTCCAGTTGGCCTCAGCGCTGTTCTTAGTGATGTTGGTAACAGCGAGATCCTCGGGAAGTGGGAAGCGCAATGGAGTCTCGAAGGTGCAAACCTTGCTCCAGCGGCTGTGATCCTCCTCGCTGCAGACGCTGCGTACATATACGCTGTAAGCGCTGTTCTCCTCAAGGTCGGTGAGGGTGCAGAATGGATCGTTAACCTGAACAGGAACCATGTTGATTGCATCGGGATCAAACTCGCCCTTAGCATAAACAAGCTCAAAGAGGTCTTGCTCTTGAGTGCCAGGAATCCAACTGATCTCTGCGCTGTTGTAAGTGATGTTCTCAGCAACAACTTCGGTTGGACGTGGGCAAGTGTTCATGTGGATTTGGAAGGTGGTCAAGATACCTGGTTCGGGAACTGGGCCAGTGCTTTGACCTGTTCCTTGGAACTCAGCGATAGTCTCGCCCTCTGGGCCAATCAGAATGAAGCCGTTCTCATAGTTGTAAGTACCAGCTACCCAAACGAGGTCGTAGTCAACGCCGTAGCACAGCTTGAAGGTGCCCGAGAGCTCGCTGTTGCCACTGCCGTTAGGAAGTTGGAGCTCTTGAACCAGCACGTCGGTGCCAGCAAGGAAGATCTGCAGCTTGCCGCCGCCGTTCCATCCGTCGCCGTAGGTGTCGGTGAGGGTGTACTCTACCTCGCCCATGTCGCTCTCCTCGCAAGCGAGGGTAGCAAATGAGGTCTGAGTCCATCCGCTCTCGCCGCCGTCGGCATAGATACTCTTAACGCGAACGTCATACTTCACGCCAGCCTCAAGTGCATCGAGGGTAATGGTTTTCTCGGTAACTGTACCGGCATCAATCCACTCCTCATCGGCAGCCTTCTTGTACTCAACGCCCCAAGAGGTCTCGTCGCCACCATTAACCCAAGTAACAACTGCGTCGTTAACGCCTGCCTCAACAGCCAAGTTCTTGGGCTTGTAGTAGATAACGCCAGCACCAGGAGTGAACTCAAATGTGGTCTTGGGCAAGAAGTTGCGAACGTTCATGTTCACAGCCTCGAGTGAGCTGTAGCTGTAGCCCTGGAGAGCTGCGCCAGTAGCCTCTTGACCTGCGAAGGTAGCACTCTTGTAAGTGCCCGTCTCTACCTGACGAACAGCAATCAGCAGGTTGCCACCATCATAGGTGTAGTCGTTGGCAAACTCAATCTCCAGTGTCTCGCCAGTGCCATCAAGTGGACCCTCAAAGACAAGGGTTGCATTAGCCACATCGGCATAGGCAGTGGGTGTTGCATAGCCAACCTCCATCAAGTAAATCTGGAAGTTGCCAGCCCACGCTGCTGCAGCTGGAGTTGTCAGGTACCATGTCAACTTGGTGAGAGTGGCACCCTGCAACTCGCTAAGGTCGTCACCTGGCATCACCATGTCGATCTTCTGGTAAGCATCGGCATAGAAGCCGTAAACGGGAACGTAACCGTTAGTTGCGTCGCCGTCATACACCGTCAAGGTCTCCTGTGCAAAAGCTGGAATAGCAGCTATCGCGCATAAAACCAAAGAGTAAATGAATTTTTTCATAAAAAAACGGTTTTGGTTAATAATATAGAAAATAAACACTAAAATATTTAATGGTAAATATTTACATAATGACAAATATCGCAATTATTCAATAGTATGCCACAAAGGTAGTATTTTTAAGCGAATTTGCAAAATTTTATTACAAAAAAATAATTTTTTTCTTTGAAAAGTTGATATTACACAGCATCTAGAGGTTGTAGATGTTCTGGATGTTCTAGATGTTCTAGATGTTCTAGATGTTCTAGATTGCCTAGATTGTGCATTGTGCATTCTGCATTAAGCATTATGCATTAAGCATTATGCATTATGCATTGAAATAAGTTCCTCTTTGATGACCTCGGGCATGATGATGCCGCGTTTCTTGATGGAGCGTTCCCAGGGCATCAGCTCGTGGGGCTTGAGAGTGTAGAGCACGTCGCGCCACTGTTCCAGCTCGTCGGAGCTGTAGTCATCGGGCTCGCGCCCCTTGAAGGCGTCGAGCTCCTCGTCGTCGTAGTACTCGATGGGGTCGTTGAGGTGGCGCAGCATCATCTCGCTGGGGCACACGTCATGGATGCCGCAGCAGTCGTCGCTGCACGCATCCTGGGGCTCGGGCACATCTTCATTCTCCCCGCTCTCCTCTCTCCCTTCTTCCCTCTTATCCGTCAAGCGGTCGTGGATAAAGAGTATCACCCCTATCACCACCATAGCAAGAAATATGTAAAACGCAGGAAGCATGGTTGTTAAGCGTTAAGTAATAAGTGTTAAGTGTTAAGTGTTAAGTTTTAAGTAGGGACAAGGCGTGCCTTGTCCGAAAGTCCGTCAAGTTTGCGCTTCATTTTTTTACTCAAGTTTCTAAAGCTTTATAAACTTGAAGTTTAGAGGTTAGAGTTTAGCGTTTAGAGAAGAAATTTTTTTCAAAATTTTCAATTTTTCACACTGATTATCCTCTAAACTCTAACCACTAAACATTAAACTTTGAGCAAGTTAACAACTTGCGAAACTTGAGTTTTTTTACAAATACTTTTTCCTAAACCACAATCTGAATACCGGGTCTTCGATATAGATAGCTCCGTTTTTGCTCTCGATAAGTTCACGTTCAATTAATGCGTTTTTTATTGCCGAGATATTTGACTTGCTACCCAAATTGTATTCCAAAAGCATCGCCTTGCTGCCAAAACCAGATGTAACACCATTGCATATCGCCCGAATGAAATTAATCTGATATGAAGTCAAGCCTTTAAGTTGTTCCTCAAAGAGACCAGAGCATTGTGCGAGCAGGGCATCTACTCCGTTAATGAAATCTTGTTCGGTAACATCAACTTTGGTCTCTGCAAAAACGTTCCAAGCAAGTTGTTGAACATAAGAAGAGACATTTTCAACAGTCTCACATATTCTTTGCGCCAAATCTTCTGAGATTGTCTTTCCTTGACTCTCAAAGCGCCTACAAATGAAAGGTATCCACTCCTGTGTAGGAATTATGTCAAGATACATCATCTCACCAAACTGATAGAATGGCATCTTGCGGTTTTGAAACAAATTTATCATCAGGTGTTTCTTACTCCCAAAGAGGCAATATGACACATTTCGCTGGTGTTGCCACACTCCACGCAAGCGTTTCTGAACGGTTATCGATTCCGGGAACTCTCCTATTTGCTGAAATTCGTCAATACATACCACAAGATGAACACCCTTTTCCTTTGCTATAAGCTCCGGGAGTTGTAGAATTTCCTCTGGCTGGTAGTTTTGTGGAGTGATGCCAAGCGAGAGAGAAATGTCGTTTATGTTGTCGGGCGAGAATGAGATTTTAGGGGAAAGCCTGATAAGAAAACGCTTTATGTTTTTAATCACTTGCTCGGTTTTTGTCGCTGTTTCTTTCATCAGTGTAAGAGCAAAACGATTGTAGAAGTCATACTCGCTACGACAGTCGTATATGTCCATATATACAACTTTTATATTAGGGTCTGTAATTTCTGACATGACTTTCTTTACAATTGAGCTTTTACCTATACGACGAGGTGATACAAGAATCACGTTAATGCCGTTCTCAAAGTCAAGTTTAAGCCTTTCAGTTTCGCGTTTGCGATCGGTAAAGTTCTTTCCTTCTACCGACATACCATATACAAATGTTTTATCCATAGTGATTTGATAAATAATTTCGGGGCAAAAGTAGAAAAAAAAATCTTGGTACACAATTTTATGGACCATAAAATTGTGTACCAAGGTTGTTTTTCTTATTTTTTCAGTAGTTGCTTCCACCAACTGGGGTAAGACTTACTTACCACCTCGGCATCTTTTATTGTGATGCCAGGATGGCGGGTGGCTGCGAGGCTCAGCGCCATCGCCATGCGGTGGTCGCTGTGAGGGTCAAGTACAACTTCACCCTTTATTTCGGTGTGGTTGCCGTCGTAGCTCACGCTGTTGTCGCCCACATCAAGGCTATAACCCAGCGTGCCAAGCTCCATGCGCAACGCCTCTAGCCGGTCGCTCTCCTTGAGGCGCAGCGTCGCCACTCCCGTGAGCGTGAACGGCACCCGCAGCAGGCACAGCGTCACGGCTAGGGTGGGCACCAGGTCGGGGGTAGCCGCCATGTCGCGTATATATGTAGGGACAAGGCGTGCCTTGTCCGCTGTGGCAGCCGACGCAAGCTCCCCCTCTAAGATAGAGGGGGATAAAGGGGGAGTATGGCAATTTGAGCAGGAAAGCGTCACCTTACCATCCTCAAGAAAATGCACCTTCACTCCCAGCGGCTCCATCATCTCAACTATCGCCCAGTCGCCCTGAATGCTGTTCTCAAAAAGCGGCGAGAGCACGATGCGCGACTCGGGCAGCAGGGCTTTCAGGGCAAACCAGTAACTAGCGGCGCTCCAGTCACCCTCAAGATAATAAGGTGCCGACACGTAATGCCCTTCAGGAACCATGATTTGATTCTCGCCCACCACACATGCGTCGATGCCGTAGTGGCGCATTAGGGCGAGCGTCATGTCGATGTAGGGGCGCGACACGATGTCGCCCTCTACAGTGAGCGTGATGCCGCCCACCACAGGCGCTATCATCAGCAACGCCGAGATGAACTGGCTGCTCACGTCGCCGCGCAGGGTGAGGGTGCCGCCATGCAGCTCGCGACCAGCAATCTTGAGCGGAGGGAAGCCCTCGTCGCCAAGATAGTAGATGCTGGCGCCCATCTGCCGCAGAGCATCGACGAGCGGACCGATGGGACGCTGGCGCATGCGGGGGATGCCGTCGAGCGTCACCGTGCGACCCTCCTGGCAAGCGAAATAAGCGGTGAGAAAGCGCATCGCCGTGCCCGAGGCTCCCACGTCGATGTGGTCGCCATCACTCGCCAGTGCCTTAGCCATCACCTCAATGTCGTCGCAGCATGTCTGTTGGCATCGATCCACGATCCTCGATTCCCGATCCTCGCTCCTCGCCCCCCCAGCCAGCGCATTGATCATCAACACTCTGGCGGCGAGGCTCTTCGATGGCGGCAACGCCACTTGGCGTTCCTGCACCACAGGTATTTCCACTCTGCAATCCATAACCGAGGGCAAAGATAGCAAAAAATTTCAATTATCCCAAATCGGTCATTAGGATTTATGCTAGAAACAAAGCCTACAAAGAATATTTTCAAACAACTTTTACAACTTTCAAACAACTTGAACAACAAAAAAATTGTTGTGCTTGTTGTTAACTTGTTGTCTTTGTTGTTATTTATAACGGTGTCTTGTTTGATTGAAGTGAAGGTAGGATAGCAAAATCGCCGAATAGTTACCTATCGTCGCCTAATGACCAATTTAGGTTAAATGCACTATTTTTCACTGTGAATAGTGCTTTTTAAAGTATAAAAAAACACCCACTATTTTCATTTATATAGCTGTTTTTTTTGGTTGTTTAGGAAAAAATGCCTATATTTGCAGAATAATTTTACAGTTATCCTTTATTTATTAACCAATTTAATTCATTTTTTATGAAAAAAATTACTTTACTGATGTTATTGGCATTTCTCGTATTGCCAATGAACGCAAAGATTTCTACAACAATTGCGAAACAACAGCCCAGAGTAGCCAACTACTTGGCAACTCGCAATGGCGTTTCACCTAAGGCTGTAGAGGCCAACGTTACCACCCTCAACGCTGTTATGCCTAACCGTGACGGTGAGTACGTTTGGGACTTTGAGGATGCTGATGCTGGTCTCTCTCCTTTCACTGCTGAGGACAAGGACGGCGACGGCTTCAACTGGACTTACTACAACAACACTGGTCTTACCTCTGGTCGCATGACAGCTCACGAAGGCGAGGGTCTTATTGCTTCGGCAAGCTATGACAACGACAGCTATGCCGCTCTCACCCCCAACAACTGGCTGGTTTCGCCCGAGCTCACTCTGGGCGGTGCTCTCAAGTTCTGGGCTATGGGTCAGGATGCTAACTATTGTTCTGAGGTATTTGGTGTTTATGTAACCGTTGACGGTGAGACCTGGACTCAGGTAGGTACCGACAAGACCGCTACTGGCGAGTATATTGAGTATGAGTATGATTTGGCTCCTTATGCAGGCCAGACCGGTAAGTTCGCTATCGTTCACCACAACGTTACCGACATGTTCTTCCTGAACATCGACGACATCACCTTTAATCCTGGTGGTGTGGTAACTCCCGAACCAACCATTCCTACCGACGTAGCTGTTACTCCAACCGCTACCACCGGTGAGGTTACTTGGGTTCCCGGCGAGAACAACGCTACTTGGAACCTGCGCTGGCGTCCTTGGACTGATCCTGCTTTGATGAACCGTCTCTGGGATCTCGCAATCGACACCTATGAGGATCAGCTCAACGAGGGTTGGATGGTTTATGACGCTGATCAAGACGGCTACGGATGGGGTCTTGCTTACACTGACGATGCACAGACCGACCTTTGCTTCTACAGCGCTAGCTTCTACAACTATTCGGCTCTGACTCCCGACAACTGGCTGTTCACTCCAGAGGTACCACTGGGTGGCACTCTCAAGTTTGACGCTTGGCAGCGAAGTGGCTCTTATCCCGACAAGATCATGGTTTACGTGTGCGACAATCCCGAGTGGGAGAGCACCGACGAGTTCGTTGCTATCTCTGAGTTCATCCAGCCAGCTGGAACTGATCCCGAGAGCTTCGAGCTCGACCTGGGCGCATTTGAGGGCATGGGCGTTATCGCCTTCCGTCACTATGACTGCACCGACCAGTGGGCTATCTACATCGACAACATCGCTGTTGAGGTTCCCGACGCTGTTGAGCCAGCAGAGTGGACTCTTTGCGAGAACGTTGAGAATCCTTACACTATCGAGGGTCTGACTCCCGAGACAGTATATGAGGTACAAGTTATGGCATTTAACGAGGAAGGCGACAAGTCGACCGACTGGACCGAGAGCACTCTCTTCACCACTCTCGCTGAGGATGCTGCCGGCTACTACCTGGTAGGTACCTTCAATGGCTGGAGCCAAGTTGATGGCATGATTGAGTTCGTTGACAACAAGGCTGAGAATGTAGCTCTCGAGGCTGAGGCTGAGTTCAAGGTTATCACCTTCGACGAGACAGGTGCTACTGTTTGGTACGGCGGCGTTGACGAGAACCAAGTTGGCTTCTTCTACATCAACGAAGAGCTCCTGGGCGTTGAAATCGAACTTATTGACGGTGCAAACTTCCGCATCTATGAGGCTGGTGCCTACGACTTCGAGTTGTTAGAGCCACAAGCTGAGAAAGAAGGTGGTCTTGCTTTGAAGGTTACCAAGCACTTAACTGGTATCGACACTATCGCTGCCGACAAGACCGACAACCGCATCTTCGACCTCATGGGCCGTGAGCTCAAGAGCGTTCCCGAGACTGGCATCTATATCCAGAACGGCAAGAAGTACGTTAAATAATACTTCTCACATATTTTAAAAGAATGCACCTGCACCCCCGCAGGTGCATTTTTTTTGCTGTCGTGAAAAAAAGTTGTATCTTTGCAGATGAGTTTAAACCTCTATAATATGGATAATTTACTGCAAATATCAAAAACGCAAGAACTCATGGCATTCATCGCCACTTGCATTGAAGCTACCGCAAGAGTTTTGGGCACATCCTACAAGACGGTGTTTGAGCGCATGAAACGCGTAAAGTTGATAGATGATTATATTTTACCAAACTATGAAGTTCTCCATAGTGAAAGCCGTGATAACATAGCAAAAGGCTTGATAGAATGTTTAAACAAATGGGAGGAGAAAAAATGAGCAACATTATAGTTTATCATGGTAGCACTCTCGTAGTTGAGCACCCCATCGGCATGTATGGACGACCAAATTTAGACTTTGGACAGGGGTTTTATGTCACTGATTTACGCAAGCAAGCTACGGAATGGGCTTTACTGGTTGCCCGAAAAAGAAAGACAAATCCTGTTTTAAACAAATATTTGCTCCGCCGTGATGAGATTCTTGCAAATGCAAGATGTAAAATATTTAAGGCCTATGATTCAGAGTGGTTAGAGTTTATTGTCTCTAGTCGATTAGGCGAAAACCCTTCAAAAGATTATGATTATATTGAAGGAGGCATTGCCAATGACAGGGTTATTGACACTGTAAATCTTTTTATGGCAGGATTAATGGACTCGAGAACTGCATTATCTAGGTTGGCTGTGCATAGTCCCAACAACCAAATGTGCTTGCTCACTCAAGAAATAACCGATAATTATCTATTATTTGATGGAACCGAGAGTATCTGAAGACCCAGCAAAATCTCCTGTTGTTCAGGAAATTATAATGAGTAACCGCATTGGAGCGATTGCCATAGAACTTGCCAAGCGATTGAAAATAGAGCCTGTGAGGGCACTTCAGCTGTTTTATGAGAGTGAGACTTGTGCTGCTCTTCACGACAAATCAACGGGGCTCTATCTATATGGCGACCTTTATGTAGCCGACGAGTTTATGCGTGAAATGGAGAATAAGCAATAAAGTCATAAAAAAGTTGTATCTTTGCAAACTAAATGTGTAGTTATGGAACAGATAATAATAAAACAGTGACTATTCAACGAATTTTTTACTCGCGTTATCATCAAACAAACTCAACAAAGAGGAACAAATTCAACAAAAAACTTGTTTTCGAGAATATTTTATTGTTGTTTTTGTCTGGTTTTGTTCTCCTTGTTTGATAATTGTGAATCGATTAATAGTTATATAAAACAACAAAAATCTACAATATGAACATCTTAGAACTTAGTGAACAAGAGATAGTTAGGCGCAATAGTCTGAACCAGTTGCGTGAGTTGGGAATCGACCCTTATCCCGCCGCCGAGTATGTGGTAAACGCTTGGAGCGACGAGATAAAGGCGAGTTTCAAAGACGACGAGGAGCCTCGCCAAGTGAGCGTGGCAGGACGCATCATGAGCCGCCGCATCATGGGCAAGGCGTCGTTCATGGAGCTTAAAGACTCGAAGGGCCGCATACAGGTGTATATCAGCCGCGACGACCTGTGCCCCGACGAGAACAAAGACCTCTACAACGTGGTGTTCAAGAAACTGCTCGACATTGGCGACTTCGTGGGCATTGAGGGCTATGTGTTCCGCACACAGACTGGCGAGATAAGCGTTCATGCCCAGTCGCTCAAAGTGCTGAGCAAGAGCCTCAAGCCACTGCCCATCGTCAAGGTGAAGGACGGCGTGACCTACGACGCCTTCGACGACCCAGAGCTGCGCTACCGTCAGCGCTACGTCGATCTGGTGGTGAACGAGGGAGTGAAAGACACCTTCCTCAAGCGCGCCACAGTGCTGCGCACCATGCGCCAGGTGCTTGACGAGGCGGGCTACACCGAGGTCGAGACCCCTACCCTGCAAGCCATCGCCGGCGGTGCCAGCGCGCGCCCCTTCATCACGCACTTCAACGCGCTGGGCATCGACATGTATATGCGCATCGCCACCGAGCTATACTTGAAGCGCCTTATCGTGGGCGGCTTCGAGGGCGTGTATGAGATTGGCAAGAACTTCCGCAACGAGGGTATGGACCGCAACCACAACCCAGAGTTCACCTGCATGGAGCTGTATGTGCAA